>OFFL01000073.1_pt1 | contig 111484 bp, 115 predicted proteins | sample 1521391 | NCBI WGS metagenome assembly OFFL01 (sample SAMEA3504082, study PRJEB24116) | mouse gut metagenome | biome: mouse gut; feature: mouse-associated habitat; material: faeces | place: Denmark | collected 2011
TTTGGGCTAAACATAAACAAAGAACGCCTCCGAGTTATGCCGGAGGCGTTTTTTGTTGAGAGTATGTTGAATTGTAACCGGAAGAAATGTGATCGGTTGAAAGGTTAACGATAATTTTTGGTTACGGAAATAATTTTACCCAAAGTTGATATTTTGTCGGGGTTTTTAATGGTAATCGGAGGATAAAGGGTATTGTCCGAGATGAGAGAAGCGGTTTGGTTGAAGGTGTCTAACTGCAGACGTTTAACAAAAAGCTCGCCTTTGAGAGTAAAGAGATACAGGCCGTCGCCGGTCGGGGATGTGACGGAGGTGTCGACCCAAATCAGGTCGCCGTCGTTGACAGTCGGCTGCATGGCATCACCGCGGGCAAACATGATTTTTATATTGTCGGGGATGGCGGCGGTTAATAATTTCAGGATATCGGTCGTGATTTGTTGTTTTCCGATTCGGTGAAAAGAAACGTTGGTGTCTTTTTGGTCACCGCAAGGCGCCACGATGTCGATCGTTGTCAGAGTATCTGCCGGTTGAAGCGGTTTTTTGCCGTTGGTGGAGGGAATCGTTTTGGAGAAACCGGAATTATATTTGGTGAATTCTTCCAAATCGAGGTTAAAAAACTGCGCGGCGGGGAAGACTTTGTTGACCGGAAAGTCTCTTTTGCCGCATAAAAGTTCGGAAACCCGGGTTTTTTGCCACTTCAGCGCGTCGGCAACATCTCCTTGGGAGATGTTGTTTTTTTGCATATATTCTTTTAGCCATGTCCATTTGTTATTCATTATACGCTCCTTTTTTTATTACATATTATGTAATAAAAAAAACTGTTTGTAAATTACATATATAGTATTGACACTCCTTACATTAAATGTATATATAAGATATACGTTTATAAGGAGGATGTTATGAAAAAAGATCAACAATATGTCAGCAGGGAGGACTGTGTACGCCGCGGTTTTGTAAGAAAAAACGGCGGAATTTACAAGATGTCGGTGTTGGAAAGGTTTGCTGAAAAAGGATGGCTTGATTTCGGAGATTCGAAATATTCGGCCCAAGACCGGTTGAAGGCGGCGGAAAAACTGCAGAAAGATTATGAACAATCGTATTTTATGTCGATGTCTGCCGGAGGGATTCGCGAGAGAATCGACAGTAAAGGAAAAAATGCAAATGATGTGGAAATGATTTGCAAGGCCAGAAAGCGTTATGAGGAAGCGGCGCGTCATGTTCCGGGGGAATTTTGGAGTGCGGTTAAAAGGGTGTGTTTGGAAAACAGGGATTTTGAGGTGTCTAAGCAATTTTCGGAACGGCGTCGGATGGAAATCGGTTTTTTGTTAAAATGTGATTTGTGCCGGGGTTTGGATCGGTTAATCAAATTTTATTGGTCACTGTGATTTACTTATATCTTTATTTATGCTTTAAAAAACTGTTATTATTTGTAATAAAATATTATTAAAAATTTTAGTTGTGTATTAGATTAATTTTGATGGATTTAAAATGTAAAGGACTACTTCAATGAATATTCAAAAATATCAACCTGTTAGTTTTTATGATAAATATCAGTACCCTGAGAAGTTGAGAAATGATTTTCGCAGGCTTCTGAATATTGCGGAACATTCTGATATAACTACACCGTCAGCCGTAAATACATATAATTTATTATGTGGAATTGAAGCTTTGTTATGTCGATATGAAACGGTGAGCAGGGAAACCATATTGGCAGTTAATGCAATTGACAGTACCGAACAACGTTCGGAGTATCTGTTGAATTTGCATGATAATGCTATGCACCAAAAAGTTTATACTCCGCGCATGATTATTAACGATTTGTGCAAGGGAGCGTAAGTTTTGTTTGATGAAGAATACGGATTGTGAAAATAATCTGATCTGATGGGGCAGGCGGACAAAGCTGATTTATTTGTTCGCCCCCTCTAACTAATTGTTATTATTAATTTAAAATTATTTTTATTAAAGTTATCCACAACCTGGTGTAGAAAGTGTTGATTTTTACGACAATTTGTAGTATAAGCATTTCCATAATGGATGAAGTGGATGTTTTTTCCGGTTCGTCCATTTTTTTTGAATATTTATACCGCGAGGATGCTTAAGCAGACGGACGGTAAAGTCAGATAATCTTGTATTGATCAGTCCTTTATAGTTAAATCTTGTTTCCTGGTGATGCCGCTTTCAAAAAAGCGGCATCATTTTTTTGTTGCATGTCCAAGTTGATTGAACAGGGATCGGAGGCATGGCGTGTTGCGGCGGTCGAGGGAACGGGGAAATGTCGGGAACGGCGCAGGATCGGAAAACTGACGGCGGGTATCATCGGAGTGATAGTGGTTGTTACCAAAGCTGAGATCGGTGCAGCGGGTATGTTGGGCCCGGGTCGAGGTTAGAGATGAGTTGCTGCGGTCGGGGAAGCCGTAAGATCAATATAACAATTTAATTAATGTCAGGGGAGAAAATGCGAAAAAAACTAAAGGCGGACGAATATCGTCCCGAGTATGCCAAGCAGTTGGTTTCATGGTTTAAAAACGCGCCGTTGTATCATCGGGAGATGCGGACGGTATACAACAAGAAAAGCGATAAGAGCGAGGAGATTTGTGAAAAAGTGCCGGCGCCGTGTCCGTCGCTGGTGCGGTTTGCCGATGAGATTGACGTGGCTTTCGGTACGTTGGAAAAATGGCGGCAGAAGTATCCTGAGTTTGCCGAAGCATATGTAAAGGCGCTTTTATATCAGGAAGAATGGCTGATGAATGCGGCGGGGTTGGGTTTTTACAATTCGTCGATGTCGATTACGGCCTTGAAAGCCAACCATGGCTGGATTGAGAAAAACGATGTCAAAAACAAAGCCGACGGCGAATTGAAGCAGGTGTTGGTACGTTTTGTCAAAGACAGTGAACTTAAATCGGAACGGGGAGGAGAAAATGAAAAGAATAACAGCGCATATTCCGGAAGTGTTTGCGCCGTTGATGATGAAGAAATACCGGATTAAATTTTGTTATGGCGGCCGGGCAGGAGGCAAAAGCTATGCCTTTGCCGACAGTTTGCTTATTTTGGGACGTAAGAAAAAGCTGTTGATTGCATGTTTGCGTGAAATTCAGGATTCTATCAAAGATTCGGTACATAAGCTTTTGTGCGACCGTATAGCGTTTTATGGTTTAAATGACTATAAGGTATATGAAGACCGGATCGACAATCTGATTACCGGGACACGATTTATTTTTAAGGGATTGCGTGAACAGGACAGTCAGAAGATCAAATCGTTGGAAGGGGTGGATATTGCCTGGATTGAGGAAGCGCAGACGATCAGCCGCAAAAGTTGGGAAATTTTGGAACCGACGATCCGTAAGGACGGGTCGGAAATTTGGATTTCGATGAACCGCTTGTATGAAAACGATCCGTTATGGATGGCGGTGGCCGCTAATCCGGACAAACGAACCTGGGTGCGGCGGGTTAATTACTGCGATAATCCGTTTTGTCCGGAAGAGATGAAATATCTGGCCGAAAAGTGTCGGCGCGAGAACCCTGAAAGTTATTTGCATATCTGGATGGGGGCGCCGATGTCGCAGGGTGATGCACGGTTGATTTCCGCCGAATCCGTACGGCGGGCGTTTGAACCGAAGATTGAATCAACAACTTCGCCGTTGATTGTCGGGTTGGATATTGCCCGCTTTGGTAATGACAAAACGACGTTTTGTTTTCGTAAAGGCCGGTTGTGCACGGGTTTTGAATGTTATGAAAAACTGAGTAACGTCGAAGTTGCCAATGCCGCGACGGCAATTATCGAAGAGTATCGTCCGGTGAGGATGTTTATGGACGTCGGCGGTCAGGGAGCCGGGGTATATGACATTTTGAAAGATCGCGGTTTTGGCGAAATTATCCGCGGGATCTATTTTGGCGAGAAAGCATTGAAAGCGGACCGGTATTTTAACCGACGCGCGGAGATGTGGGATAAAATCAACCGTTGGTTGGAAGAACTTCCGCCGCCGCAACTGCCGTCGGACGAAGATTTGTTTGACGAACTGGTGAGTATCAATAAAAAATTTGACGGCAAAGGGCGGTTGCAGCTGGAAGATAAGGACGAAATTAAAAAACGGTTGGGGCGCTCGCCGGATAAAGCGGACGCGTTGGCGTTGACATTTGCCGAGCCTGTTTATGATTACGGTGTTCCGAAATTGTATGGCAACGGTAAGGTGTCGGTGGAAGAAATGTTCGGACTGGCCGAACAAAAGCCGGGCAGCGGTTGGTAACCGGTTGCGGCGGCAAATAGGGAGCAGAGCGGCATGAAGCCGTTTTTTTTTGTATAAAAAAGCGGGACGGATTATGTGGCTTTGCAATTGTTTTAATGAGTAAAAAATAGGGAAAATAAAATGAGTTATGACAGATTTAAGGCCCAGAGGGAAGGCTGGGAAAGAACTCAGCAACTGGTTGAAGACGAGTTTGAAAGACGCAATTTGGATGAATGGGGATATCCTAAGAAAGAACCGGTTCGGCAACTGACGCCGCAAGAAATTGTGGCTGAACGCAATCGTCAACAGGCGGAAAAATGGAACAATGCCAATTCGTTGTGGCAGGGGCTTAAAAACATGAACCTGGATGATTGGCTGGATGTCGGCGGACAGTCGCTGCAGGGTGCCGAGCGTGTGCTGAGCGGGGCGACTTTCGGCGGTTATGACTGGTTGAACCGCAAGTTGGGCGGTAATTATGAAGAACGCAAACAAAGATTACAGCAAGCGGCGGACGATGCCGGAATCGGTTTAGTCAATTCTCTGACCGGCGCCGGTTTGGAAATTGCCGGCAATATGGTCGGCGGCGGTTCTGCCTTGTCCGGCGGTTTGGCAAAAGCGGGCCTCAAAGGTGTGGCTCAGAGTTCGGTCGGCGGCGGTATTGAAGGTATGATAAATTCAGCTTTTGCGACTGAGAATCCGGAAGATCTTTTAGTAAATATGGTTAATGGCGGTGTAGAAGGCTTAATCTCAGGATATGGTTTTGGTAAAGCGTTGCAAGCCGGCGGGCGTTATTTGCAGCCAATAGTAACAAAATACAGTCCGAAATTGCAGAATATTACGAAGATGCGTCGCGGACCGACCGGGGAAGCCGGTGTGGATTTTGCGATGCAGGAAGCGCGGAACTTACAGCAAAGCGGTATGCTTCCTAAAAACTACAGGGATGACGTTGCGTCATTTAAGCGGCGTGCCAATTTGAAAACCAAGCCGATGCTGGATGAGTTGGGAAAAGTGGGAGATATGGAAGTTTATGAAATTTCAGGTCATTTTAACAAAATTCCGGGGACGCCGAGGGTTCCTTATAAAGTGCGGAACGAAAGCGTTTATGGCGAAATTTTGAACGAAGAAGCACGTAAAATTAATAAAACTTTGTATTCTGACGGTACGAGCAAGGTGAACCATTTTATGAAAGACGAAGGCCGAAAAGGAATGTTGAATACGTTATCGAACACTTATACCAAGCCTGATGTTGCAGCGTGGAAATTTACCCAACAACGGCCGACCAAGTATTTTATGACCAAATATCATAACCAAGGTTCTAAGAGAGACATGTATGATTTGGTTATTCAGCGGAAAGACGGGGAAATTTTTAACAAATTTGCAACCCCGAACAGCCGATACATTGCCAATGAGTTTAGACATCCGGTTAATGATCTGCAGGTTAGTAACCGTTTCATGCAATCGACCGGTATTAATCCCCAGGCGGTTAAAGACGGTTATTTGTCTGAAATAGCTCATATGGCGGATAAGAATGCGGCTGTACAAAAAGCAATTGAGATCTCAAAGGGCAGTGATAAGCATCTGAGAGATCTTTCAAATACAGATTTTATGGTGCTGGATCGAACAAGAAAGGTTTTGGAAGGTTCGGGTGCAAAGAAGGCTGCGAGCAAATTGCAAGGGCTGATGGATCGGAGCGTTCCGCAGTATGCAAACTATCGGCAGGGATGGAATCAGGCCTATAATCAGGAAATGGCAAATATGCTTTCCCATCAGGATTTGAATTCTTTTCAACGTTATCTTGATTTTAGCCGCGGAATTGTCGATCCGTTGTTTCCGATGGCGGTGAGCGGACAGATCGGAAGATATCAGGGCGAATAGGACACTGAGCCGGCGGCGGTTTTGACTGAACGCCGGCTTTTTTGTGCCCGCACGGAGACTTTTTAAAAGGAGGAAAAATGAAAATAAAAGCAATTGCCGACCGGGTTTTTATCCGGGTGGAACCAAAGCAGGAAAAAACACCCGGTGGGGTGCTGCTGGCGGTTGATATTGAAGAACCGCGGACGAGCGGCGTCGTGGAAAGCGTGGGTGAACAGGTGAAGACAGTGAAGCCGGGCGAACGGGTTTTGTTTCATGTGTTTGATGAACTGGAAACCCCGGACGAAAATGTGGTTGTGGTTCGCGAAAACAGTATTTTGGGAGTGTTATGCGATGAGTGAAGATAAACAAAACGAGCGCAGTCAGGTCGAAGAATGGCTGAAAAAAATCGGCGATGCCGAGAAGGTGTATGCGAAGTATTATGATTTGGTGAAGGAGACCAGAGAGTTTTACAAAGACAGCAAAAGCAGCCGCGGCGGAAAATATAATATTTTTTGGTCGTCGATAGAAACGTTGAAACCTTTTTTGTATTTCAGGCAGCCGAAGTTTTATGTCGAGCGTTCGGATAAGAATTCGGGCAAGGCTGAGAAGCTGGCCTGCGAAATGTTGGAAAAGGCGTTGAAATGGGATTTGGAACAGTTTGATTTTGACAGTGTGATCAAGTATGCACGCAACGACTTTCTGATTTCCGGCGCCGGAATCATTTGGGAACAGTATAAGCCCAAGATTGAAACAACCGCAGATCCGCTTGATCCGGAAGCTGAGATTACGGTAAAAAGCGGGGAAACCGTGGAATCCGTTTATTTGGATCCGCGGTATTTTCTGACTGACACTGACCGTGTCGGCGTATGGGAAGACGTGACCTGGGTGGCGAGAAAGATCTATATGAGCCGAGAAAAAGCCTCGGACGAATTTGGCGAGAGTTTATGGAAGGGTGAGGACGACAGTCGCGATATTTGTATATATGAAGTATGGGACAAATTGTCGGGCAAGATCTTCTGGCTATCCAAGGCAGTGTCGGACCGCTTTTTGAAAGTTGGAGAAAATTTGTTGAATATCAACGGTTTTTTCCCGTGTCCGAAGCCGATTTACGCTACCGCCACCAACGACAGCATTATTCCGGTGCCGGATTATTGCATGATTCGGGAAATGTTGAATGAACTGAACGGCATTAATTCGCGGATGAAGCTGACAATGCAGGCGTTAAAAGTGAGCGGTGCTTATGACAACGCCTTTCCCGAGTTGGCGGATATTTTGAGCAAAGATGTCACGCTGGTGGCGGTCAGCGATTTTGTGAAACTACGGGAATCGGGCGGTATTCGCGGGATTGTCGATTTTGCGCCGATTGAGCAGTATGTGACGGCGCTGGAGCAACTGGCGTTGCGGCGGCAGGAAGTAATTGCCAGCATTTTTGACGTTACCGGCGTGAGTGACATTATGCGCGGAAATTCCAATGAGAGCGATACGGCGACGGCGGTGATTAAGAAAACCAACTTCGGTACTTTGCGTAATCAGGATCGGCAGAATGACATGCAGCGTTTTATCCGTGATCTGTTGCGGATTAAGGCTGAAATTATCTGTGAAATGTTTGAACCGGCGCGTTTGGCAAGCTTTTTGGATGAGGCTAAACGTCAGGATGCGCAGACCGTGGATGCGGCGGTAAATATTCTGAAAACCGAAAAGCTGCGCGGGATGGTTTTCAGTATTGAGACCGACGCGGTGTTTAACCGTGATGAAGAAAGCAATCGGGCGATTATGGCGGTGAAGACGATTAATGAAATGGTGATGACGGCCCTGACCACGGTTACTCAGCAGCCGTTGTTGCTGCCGCTGTATAAAACCATGATTGAAGTGGTGGTGGATACGTTGCCGCGCGGCCGGGTTTTTGAAAATATGCTGGAAAAAGTGTTTGCCGATGTTTCGGTATTTTTGGAACAACAGCAGAAGGCGCAGGAACTGCAGCAACAGCAGGCAGCTCTTCAGCAGCCGCAGGAAAACCCGGTCTTGGCGATTGAATTGCAGAAAAACCAGTTAAAAGCCAAAGAGCTGGAAGTGAAAGAGAAACTTGAACAACAACGGATTGATCTGGAAAACCGTCAGCTGGCGGCGGAGACGATGATCAAGGCACAAAAGCTTGAACTGGAGGCGAAAGGAGAGGTGAGACGGTGACCTACTTTAACAAGCAGTGGACGGAAGAGATTGTGCTTCCGGACGGTTCTACGGCATCCTGCCAGCAGGATGTCGATCGTTTTTTAAAGGCAAACAATCTTGCCTTGGCAGGAGATTATTCGGACGAATTTCGCAAAGAGGTGCGTCTTAATAATGAACGGGCTTTGCGCAGGGATCTGTGGGCAGAGTTTATTCGTAATTATAAAAGGAGTATATGGTATGCAAAAAAGTGACACCAGACGGTTCCTGGAGGAACAGTTTGAGAAATATGAAAATTTAGGACCGGCTTCGGCGGATTATCCGCAAAGTCCGGAAATGGAAGAAGAGCTGATGGATGCAGATGAATATTTGCAGGCACCGCCTTCTTACAAGAAAGAGTATTGGGAAATTTTTAAATCTCTTCCGCCCGTTATGCGGCGTTATCTGTATGAACGGGAGAGCGAGATTGAAAGAGCTTTTTCCAGACTCAACAATGAACTGCAGGCTAAACGTTTTTTAGATGAAGCTTTTTCGACCAAAGGGTGCCGACACGGTTTTAAGTCGGCGCGCGACTGGATTGAGAAGCTGATTTTTGCCGAAGAAATGTTGGAAGCTTCACCGCGCGAAACCTTGCGCCATTTGGCCAAGGCATATGGTGTAGAGTCTGATTTTGCGGGAAAAACGGATCATGCCTCGGAAATCAGCGAATTTAAAATTGCCCTGTTGACGGAAGGTTTGCGCCGGTTGCAGCAACGTTTTGACGAACGTGAACGCCGGTATGCGGAAACCGCCGCCGCAGCGGAAGCTGCCCGTAAGGCAAAGGCTGCCGGTTTTTCGCCGCAAGGCAAAGCGGCGGCGCCGGGCGGTTTGGAAAACCTGACAACCCGTCAGATTTTGGAAAGAAAATTCGCCGAATTGGAAGATTAAACAAATAATTATGAAACAACAATCTATTAAATCATTTTTTATAAAGGAAAAATAAAATGGCTAATGAAAACTACAATGAAATTTTTACGTTCACTTTGGAAAACCGCAGCGGTCAGATCGCTGACGCCGTTTCCAGCAACAATGCGCTTTTGAATCGTCTGCGTGCCAAAGGGCACAACCGTGTGATTCACGGCGGTTCCAAAATTTTGGAAGAACTGGAATACGGTCAGGGCGATATGAGCTGGTATTCGGGTTATGATTCGATTCAGTATACGCCGAAACAGCTGTTTACCGCTGCCGAGTACAGTCTGAAACTGTGCGCGGTTCCGGTTGCGGTTTCGGGTGAAGACATGTTGAAGAACTCGGGTAAATATCAGGTAATGGATTTGTTTGAAAAACGAATTGACAACGCTCAGAAAACCATGTGCAACAAGATGTCCGAAGCCGTATACGGTGACGGTACCGCTGCCGGCGGCAAAGCAATCGGCGGTTTGGCCCTGTTGGTGGCCGATGCACCGGAGACCGGTACGGTGGGCGGAATTAACCGCGCAACTTCGGGCAACGAATTCTGGCGCAACAAGTCGGTGACGGCAACCAAGGCCTTTACGGCGGAAACCCTTCGTCCGGCCATGGATAAAATGTTTCTGTCGCTGTGCCGCGGTTCGGACAAACCGGATCTGATTATTGCCGGCAACAACATGTATGTTAACTTTGAACAGTCGTTGACGGCTTTGCAGCGTTATACCGAACCGAAACTGGCAGAAGCCGGTTTTACTTCTCTGCGCTATAAAGGTGCCGACGTGGTGTTTGACGGCGGTCAGGGCGGTAATTGTCCGGATGACAAAATGTATTTTCTGAATACGAACTACATTTATCTGCGCACCCACAAGGATCGCGATATGAAAGTGATCGGCGGTGACCGGATGGCTGTTAATCAGGACGCGATTTATAAGATTGTCGGCTGGGCCGGTAATATGACGATGTCTAATGCCGCTTTGCAGGGCGTTTTGATTGACAAATCTGCTGATGATTCTGAAAACGCCGAAACCAAAACGGAAAGCAATCCGGAATAGGGACGTAAAAAAACGGTGTAATGGTAGAGGAGAAAGCCCGGGTTGGCCGGGCTTTCTTTTTGTATTGACGAGATTGTGAAAATGAGGATTGTGGGTGAAGAACCGGTTATCCTGCTGAGAGGAGCCGCGGCGATCGGTGAGGACGGTCGAATTGTTACACACGGAAAAAATTTGCATAGTGATCAAACAAAAAGAAATTTTGGTTTGAACAAAATTATGTATAAACATGATATGAATCGGGAGGAAGTGAAAAAGCTGCCACAGATTATAAGGGAATATCGGCCGGTGGAAGAAACGGAACGCGGATTGAAAATTTATGTAACTGACAATCCTAGCGGGAACCCTTATGTTGTGGCTACTAACATGAAGGACGGAAGACGAATTGTTTCGAGTATGTATCGTGATGACAATAATCCGTATCGTGCTTTTTCGAACAGCCGGTTTGAACCGATGAGTGAGAGGGGAAATATCAAAATCCGTGCGTGGAATGGTGCCGTTTTGACCGTGCCACCGGAAAAATTGGCGGATGCATTAAAAGCAGGTGGGCAAATTATTGAGTAGATAAGTGTTCCGTCAATCCCGTCGGGAAGCCTAGCAAGCCTAGCCCGACGGATACACAGCAGGCGATTTCTGTTTCATTCCTGCCGGTGACGGAACAATTTAAATATAGTCTGTTCTCAAAAGTTGTCAAGGATTAGGGTTTGAGAGCGTGACTGAAGGGAGAGGGATACAAAAAGTGTTCCGTCAATCCCGCCGGGAAGCCTACCAAGCCTAGCCCGACGGATACGCAGCAGGCGATTTCTGTTTCGTTCCTGCCGGTGACGGAACAATTTAAATATAGTACAGAATCGGAAATTGTCAATTTAAACCGCAGAGCGTTACTGATGGTTGCAGAGCGGAAATTGTTTGTGATTTCTATTATAAATTGTAAAAACCGGTTACGGTTAAAATAGGATTTTTGAAGGCAGCAGGTGAGAATTTGCCTGCATTTTTTTAATTATCGCGGCAAAATTGCCGCTTTTTTTGTTAAGGAGAAAAAAATGGATTTTGCGATGTTTGAAAAAATTGCAAATAACAGTTGCAGCGAAGAGGGCGTGGTTGCGCGTTTTTATGACCGGGCGGTGAAGACCGGTGAAGTGGGGGCAAACGGGTTGCCGAAGTTCAGACTGGCCTGTTTTTGCGAGATCAGGATTAAGGACAATAATTCCGAAGTTTATGATCAGCCGGCAACGGCGGAAAAAATCCGGCGTTTTCCGGTCGAGTATGCCCGTTATCAGCTGGGTAAGAAACAAGTGGTGGAAGGAACCCCGCTGGAACAATTTGCCTTTTTGAACCGGGCCGAAGTGGAAACGTTGAAAGTACACGGAATTTTTACGGTGGAAGCTTTGAACGAAATGCCCGAAGACAAAGCCGTGCAACTGGGAATTGCCGATGAACGACATTTGGCTCAGAAGTTTTTGCAGCAGGCTAAAAACAATCTCTCGCTTAAGCAGTGGCAGCAAAAAGAAGAACAATATCTGGATCGGATCAAATATTTGGAAGAACAGGTTGCCGAACTTAAGAAGCAGAAAGGCGCTGCCGCGGATGAAAAGAAAAGCAACAGGAGAAAGAAATGAAAAACATATTACAGATTTGTCAAGACGTGGCGGCGGTTGCCTGTGTGCAGGTGCCGACAAGCTTGTTTAAAAGCGCCGGACAAAACGAAAAGATTTTTTTGAGCGTGGCAAATGACGCCTTGAACGGTTTGTTGCGTTACGGCGACTGGCAGGAACTGACCAAAGACGGTGTTTTGAGAACAGTGGCCGGCAAGAGTGATTATCCGATTTGTGATTTTTGTCCGGACTTTTATCAGTTGTTGAATAATACCGTTTATATTCGCGACGGTGCCGAAAAACTGATCGGCGCGGTGACGCCCGAACAGTGGCAGCGGGAAAAATATTTTCATGACAACAGCGGCGAAGTTAAGTTTAAAATTCAGAATTCGATGTTTCGCTTTTTAACGCCGCCGCCGGGAGATATCAAAATCGCTTTTCAGTACCGTTCGGCCGTTATCGCGTATGACCGGCAAATGTTTACCGAAAAAACAGAACTTTCCGAGGACACCGATATTCCGGTGTTTGACGAATATTTGGTCAAGCTGGCCATTCGGTGGCGGTTGCAGGCAAGAAACGGCCAAAGCTACGAAGAAGAATACAATGAATATGAAAAAGAATGCCGAAAACGCTTTGGGGCGACGCTGGCGACCCGTGACATCAATCTTGCCGGCGGTTTGGTAACGGATTTAACCAGTTCAGGAGTGATTATTCATGGAAAAGCAAGAAGTTAACCGCGGAGGGCGGTCTTATAACTATACCCTTCCGGCACCAACCGGCGGTCTTAATGCCCGTGACAGTTTGGATATGATGAGCGAAACCGATGCGATTGTTATGGATAATTATTATCCGTCGGAAACCAAAGTGTGTCTTCGCGGCGGTTATCGTTCGTATGCCCTCAATAACACCGATACGGCGATAGAAACTCTGATGGAATTTCGCCACGCCGGGGGAGATCGTTTGTTTGCCTGCGGCGACGGAAAAATATGGGACATAACCACGCCGACAGCGGTTACGGAAAGCGGCAGCGGCTATTTGAACAACAAATGGCAGTATGCACAATTTAAGGAGCGGTTGCTGGCTTGCAACGGTTATGACCTGCCGGCCAGTTATCATCGCAACAGTGACGGCGAATGGGGATGGCATGATTGCGCAATCAGCGGTACCGGGCTTGATCCCCGCAAACTGATTTCGGTGGCGGTTTCCAAACAACGGTTGTTTTATATTGAGCACAATTCTTTGAAATGCTGGTACTCCGAAAATGCCGGTGAGGTGCAGGGAAAACTGATCGAACTGGATTTTTCGACCCTGGTGACCCGCGGCGGTCATTTGAAAGCCGTTGCCTGTTGGACTCAGGACGGCGGACAGGGAATTGATGACCTGACGTTGTTTATTACTTCGGAAGGCGAAGTGTTGGTTTATGCCGGAAACGATCCCGGAAATGCCAATGACTGGAGTCTGAAGGGAAAATATTATGTCAGCCGGCCGATCGGCTGGCGCTGCGTGTTCCAGTATCAGGGCGACGTCGTGATGATTTCCGAAGACGGATATATTCCGCTTTCTCAGGTAATGCCGCTGGCTCAGGGCGGGACGGCAGGCATGGCATACAGTGACAAAATCCGCGGGCTGGTGTTGGAACGGGTTAGGGACAACAAAAGCCTGGCCGGGTGGCAGGGTATTATTTATCCGCGCGGCGGTTACGCTCTGTTTAACGTGCCGGTGCGCAGCCAGTTTGAGCAGCATGTCATTAATTTGAGTTCGGGAGCGTGGTGCCGCTTTACCGGTATTCGTTCTTTATGCTGGGGACTGTTGAACGGAAGGCTGTATTTCGGTTCGGCAAGCGGGGTGTATTTGTTTGATGAAGGGTATTCGGATAACGGGTTGCATATTTTGGGAAATATTCGGCAGGCTTATTCGAATTTCGGCAATGAGAATTTGAAAAAAATTCAGATGATCAATCCGCGAACCAAAAGTTCGACCCGGTTTGCGCTTAACATCTTTGTTGATACCGATTTTGACGATACGGAACAGAATTATGTTGAAAATATCGGCAATACCGGGATGACAAAGTGGTCGTCCGGCGATGTGAAAACCAAGTGGAGCCGGTTGGCTTCGCCTACGGGAACCAAATGGGCGACTCTGAAAGGAGCCGTGTACAGCCAGTGGATATGCAGCAGTGCCAGCGGTTTTAAAGGGGCGGTCGTCTTTAAGACCAAAACACGCGGCAATTTGGTGGAATGGTATAACACGGGAGTGCGCTATGAACAAGGCAGCGGAATCTTGTAAGATTGTCATAGACGATGACGGCAGGATTGCAAAGCTGATCGCCGGCAAACTGGAAATGGAGGAAGCAAATCCGGAGAATTCTGCCGCTCTGGGCTTTTTGATCAACGGGAAAATGGCGGGCGGTATTTTATATACCGCTTTGAAACCGGGAAATGAGGTATGGCTCAGTATTTATAGCGACGATAAACGTTGGTGCACCCGCCGGGTGCTGAAAATAATTTTCGGTATTGTCTTTGACCTGTGGGGCTGCCGGAGAGTGAACGCCCTGATTGACGTTGACAATCAGGCGTCTCTTCGGCTGGCGACCGGGGTCGGTTTTCGCAAAGAGGGAAAAATGCGGCAATATCGGGAAAACGGCCGGGACGTGTACGTTCTGGGTATGTTGAAAAACGAATGTAAATTTTTTAAAACAAAGGAGAAAAACAATGTCTAGCAATTTTGGAGGCGATAACAGTTCACGTTCTGTAACCACTCGTCCGCAGGCTCTTTGGGCTGCCGGAAAATTTTCTAATTATCTTGACGGGTTGGACACCTCAACGGTGGACAACACTTATAAAAATGTGGCCAACAATGCCTATGCCTTGTCTTCGCAACTGCCGAATTATGTTTATAGTGTGGACGGTTCGGATGAGGCCCGGCAGCGTATGGAAAACGCCGTGTATAACCAGGCTGCGGATAAATTGAACAAGCAGTTTTCGCTTGATGCGGCGGATTTGAATACCCGTTTGCAAAATCAGGGGTTGGCGGTGGGGAGCAATGCCTATCAGAATGCGTTCTCTACTTTGCAGGATTCGCAATATGATGCGTTGCAGAATGCGGCCTACAACAGTATTATTCAGGGACAGAGCGCATTTTCAAACAGTTTGAACGATATGGTGACGGCCGGTAACTTTACCAACAATGCCCGTCAATTGTCGTTGAGCGAGATTTTGCAGTCTCTGCAGAACAGCATCAGCGGATATCAGGTACAGAAGGATAAATTTAATGCCTGGAATACGGCTTCGGATCAGATTACCGATCAAGGCCAACGGTCGTCCCAAGGCTTGACTCTTAAAGACGGGGTACAGATTATGAATTCGATGGCGATGCTGGCGTCAGCGTCTTCGGATCTGCGTCTGAAGGAAAATATCAGTCCGGTCGGACAGCTGGATAACGGTTTGACGGTTTACCGTTTTAATTATATCGGTTCGCCGCAAACACAGATCGGTTTGATTGCTCAGGAAGTGCGTGACGTTAAACCGGATGCGGTAACGGTCGGCGAAGACGGTTATCTGCGGGTTAATTATGCGCTGGCATGTGAAAAGTAATTATTTTTATCAGTTGTTTTTGTTGAAACGTAAACCCGGAACAATACTTCCGGGTTTTTTTATAAGGAGAAAATCGATGCCTTTTGATTCACAGGGGAATTTTACCCGGCTGCACAGCTGGGAACAGGACAGAATAGACGATATTGACATTGTGACGGATCATCACGATGCCGAAGACGATAATTTTGCCGAGGGGTTAAACCAGTGTTTTTTGCGCAGCGGAACAGTAGCGATGAAAGGAAACGTCAATGCCGGAGGTTTTAAGGTGGTTCGGCTGGGTAATGCAGTGGAAGAAACCGATGCCGTCAACCTGAAACAGGTTGATGACAAAGTGGAGCAGGTTAAGACCGAAGTGACCACGACCATCAACGGTTCGCTGATGGTGGGAGATATCAAATGCTCGGCGTTGCAGAAAGATCACGGAAAGTGGATGATCTGTAACGGACGTGCGGTGTCGCGTGGGGAATATGAGGATTTGTTTAAAGCGATCGGAACCGCTTTCGGTGAAGGAAACGGGGTAACAACCTTTAATTTGCCGGATTGTCGCGGGGTTGTCGTGCGTGGTTATGACAATGGGCGCGGTTATGACAGCAGCCGCGTTTTCGGCAGTTATCAGGCGGATCAGATTCAAAGCCATACGCACGGATTGCCGGGTGCTCAATCGGCCTGTGCCGGCGGCGGTCGTATCATCGGAGTTTATAATGCCAGTGATGCTTCCGCAACCGCAGGTTTTCGAACTTCGGGCGGAGCGTCGGGTCGAACCGGCAGCGAGACCCGGATGAAGAATATTGCGCTTAATTATTTCATTAAAGTGAAGGAGGACTGATCAATGGCGGGATATATGACATCGAACGGGATTGTCGTTCGACAGGGCGACAGTTTTGATATTTTGCTGCATTTGCGGGACAGTCGAAGCAAAGATGTGGATTTGAGCGGATGCGTTTTGCGGATGACTGTCAAAGATCAGGAAAAAAACAAGGTCATGTTTACGGCGGAAGGAGAAATTCTTGATGCCGGAAAAGGGAAGGCCGTTATCGCTCTGACGCCTAAAAATACCGATATTGAAGTCGGGGATTATGTTTGTGACATTGAGCTGAAATTTGCAAATGGTGCGGTTCATACCATTTATCCGCAACAAGTGGGAAAAGTCGGCGTTTTTAAGATAACCGAACAGGTGACGAGGTGAGAAATGGCAGAAAAACAAACAATATTAGCGCTTGCCGCGGCTGAAGAAGCCTCGGTAGAAGTGTTGTTTCAGAAAGAAGTGCAGTTGGAAATTGACGTGCCGGTATTTCATGTTCAATACGGGCGCGATGAAATTTGCCGGTATGTCAAAGATGTTTCGAAACCGGAACTGGAAGCTTTTGCTTCGGTTAAGAAAACAGAAATAGAGCAGAGCAAAACCGAGGCGGTGAGTGCCGCGGAAGAGGAGATTGACCGTTATACCGAAGAAAACATAAAACCGGCCCTTGAGCTGTTTGATCAGGAGACGATCCGGCCGGCTTTGCAGGATTATGCGGACGATTCACTGAAGGTGGATTTGCAAAATTTTGCCGATAATCTCAGTGAGGAGTTTAATCAGAACGCCGAGGAAAAAACCGCGATTGTCAATCAGGCGGTGGAAGAAGCACAAGAGGCGGCTACTAACGCTTCTAATATACTTGTTACAGTTGAAAACTGTCAACAGGAGGTCGAAATCAATAGGGCTCACGTTGAGATGTTGCAGGATATCATGGTTTCCAGTACAGAAGCGGCTTTGTCTCATGAAGAGGAAGCTCAGAAGTGGGCGATCGGGTCGATTACGCAGCGTCCGCAGGGATCGGCAAAATATTGGGCGGAGAGTATTAATTCCTCTCATTTTGTACGTCCGGGGACGGTTATCATGTATCCGAAAGCGTCTTTGAGCGGTTATTTGATCTGTAACGGTGCTGCGGTCAGCCGCACGACTTATGCGGATTTGTTCAGCGTTCTCGGCACCACTTACGGCAGCGGCGACGGTTCGACCACCTTTAACCTGCCGGATTTTCGCGGTGATTTTATTCGCGGTTATTTGTCGGGAACTTCGAAAGAAGTCGGAAAACGGCAAGGCGAAGGTTTGCCGGAGATTACCGGGTGGTTTGCTACAAATACCGGGTGGTTTAATGCCTCTAACAGCGGGTGCTTTTCTTCCAACGGTTCGGAGTCGGCCCTAACCTTTGCCAACGCCAGTACGGCAAATGTCAAGACCGTCTATACGATGAAAGCGTCGGCGTCGTCTTCGATTTACGGCAGTTCATCGCATGTGACACCGCGCAACCATGCGTTGAACTTTTTAATTAAATATTAGGGAGAAACCATATGTTAGCATATAATTACAATCAAAAAGGTGAATATTTGGGGAGTGAGGAAGTGCAGCCTAATCCGTTGGAGCCGGGCAAATGGCTGTTTCCTGCAAGTGCCACGCCTGCGGAACCGCCGGCATTTGATCCGGTGCGGCAGAGTTGTTGCTTTGACGGCGAAAAATGGGTGGTAGAAAATTTTCCCGAGCAAGAACCGGAACCGGTATTGAGCGAGGAAGAGAAAAGAGAGCGACAATGTGCCGAAATCCGGCTTAAACGCGATATGCTGCTGCTGGGTACCGATAAGGTGATGTTGGAAGATTATCCGGTTACCGTCGAAGAACGGGAACAGTATCTGCGGTATCGACAGTATTTGCGCGATATTACAAAAGCCAAAGAATTTCCGGAACTGGAAGTCAAAACTTTTGAAGAATGGAAGGGGGCCTGAGGCTCCCTTTTTTGATGGAGGAGAAAATGGATTGGGGATTAATCAGCGGCAGCTCGGCGCTTTTGGGCGTGTTGTATAATTTTGTCCGCCTGGGAGAGTGGAAAGCCCGACAGGAAACCAAGTTGGACGGGTTGGAAAAAAGGCAGGACAGTTATGACGGACGGGTGGAAGGCTTGATTTTGCTGATAAACAAACAAAACGAACTTTTGACCGAATTGAAGGTCAAACTGGATTTGATGCTGGCGGATAAGAATCGGAGGAAACGCAAGGATGAGTAACAGAGATGTTGAGATTATGGCCAAAACGATTTACGGCGAAGCACGGGGCGAGGGTGCAGAAGGCATGGAAGCGGTGGCGCTGGTGATTATCAACCGGTTTAATGCCCGGAAGTGGTTTACCGGCTATCGGACCGAATATGGGGTGAAAATTCCGGGAATTGCCGAGACTTGCCTGAAACCGCGTCAGTTTTCGTGCTGGAACGAGAAAGATCCGAATTATCGGCTTTTGCAGAAGGTTGACGAAAGTGATCCGTTGTTTGCCGAGTGTCTGCATTTGGCAGCGCGGGCCATCGGCGGTTTGTTGGTGGATTTTACCAACAATGCCACTTTTTATCATACCAAAGCGGTTCGCCCCAAGTGGACCGCTCACAAAAGTCCGTGCTATGAAGTGGGGAATCACTTATTTTACAACGATATAGATTGAGGAGAATTTAATGGATAAAAACGGAAATTTGAGTTTGCGCGAGGAGTTGGAAGCGCGGATGGAAGGGCGTTTGCCGATCCGCGGTTTTGACGGACGCATGTATTATGCACGTTATAATGACGATACGGAAGAGATGGAGGAAATTCCCGGCCCGTACGAGGCGGAGAAAACCTTGTTTCATCCGCGGTTTGGACAGACAAAGTTAAATCGGACCACCCAAACGGAAATACCGGAGTGGTATAAAGCGGGGTATCAGCGTCCTGATTTTGAAGTGATGGACATACGGGGACGCAGCTTCCGTCCGGATGAATGGCGCGAAAGCGGTGCCGGAGGATTCTGGCATCCCGAAAATTACGGGATTTATGATTCTTACCAGGAGGACAATTCGGTCTTTCGTGGGCATAATCAACTGCCGATGACGCCTGAAGCCGTTGTTAAACCCAACATGTCGCATGTTTTTCAAAAGCCGTATCGTTACCGCGTGGCGCCAGCGGCAGAAAAATTTGTGGATCCCTATGTGACGCCGCCGCAGAAAAAAACGGTTGAGGAAAAGCTGAGGATGCTGATTGAGGATGCGTTTGACGAAACGATGGATCAGGAGGGGAACAAGGAGTTTCCGTATCTTGATCCGCGAAAGATTATAACCGTAGGTGTCGGACACAATGTTAACGACTATGATGAATTTGTAAAAGTGTTTTCCCCTTATTATTCTATCGAAACAATTAAGGCGGCTTATGGCAGGATGGTTGCCAAACGCCAGGAGATGGAAAAAGAGGGTGAGAGCTTTGATGTTCTTGCCGACCATTATAAGGGTGTTGCGGAAATTGAAATTCCACGGGAGATTTTGGCCAAAGAATATTATCCGAAGGCACGCGCATTGATGAACAGTTGGCTGAAAAAGGTGGAAGGGCTGAAAAGAGAAGGCGTTTTGCCGCCGGATTTTGATTTCTTTCAACAACCGGAAGCGGCTCAGCTGGCGCTGTTTGATATGGTTTATAATCTGGGGCCCAACAAAATGATGCCGGTGTATATGAAGAATGGAAAAAACGTCGGTTATCCGCGATTTTTTGATGCTCTTGCACGCGGTGATTTTGAAGAGATGGCGTTGCAGTCGAGACGCAACGGTGTCGGCAACCGGCGTAATATAATGGTTGCCGAAAAACTGAAGGAAGCGGCAGAAATCAAAAAAAGGTTGCGAACTCCGGCAGAACAAATATTATATCAGCAGAGTTGGTAAAGTATTTGTCTGAATGAGGAGGAGAAGGGTGATGAAGAAACTGATGTTGAAAGTGGGGGTATTTTGTTTATTTTCGGCGTTGTCAATATGGAGCATGCCGGTTGCAGCGAAAGCCAAAGCGCCGTTGGAACTGGGGGCTTATTTCAAGAACCCGGTTTTTCATCACCCTTTTTACCTGAACGGGACGCTGCCGTATTATTTGTATGAGAACGGGATGCTGCGAATCACGAGCGATTGGGTTTTTTTTGCGCGTTGTAAGTTAGCGGCGGACAATGACAGCCATTTGCATTATAAATGTTCCAATGAACGGGCAGACAGCTGCCGGGGGAGGGAAGAAGAGCAGTGTGACTTGTGCCCGCTTTGGGATCGGGAAAAGGATCGCGATCCTGATTTTGACGTTTATTTGTATTCGGTCGGGAAAGGCGCGGACGGGAAGTGCCGGATCGGAGTCGAATTGTCTTCACCGCGAACGAAGGTGAATATGTATTATTACGGAAAGTCGGAATCGTCGGCGTGCGGAAAGACGGAAAAGATGGAGGACAAAACGATATGGGTTTATCCGGATGCGGAAGAAGGCTGGGATAAGGTTAACCCGGTTTTTAAGCGGAAGTTGGATGCTCTGTCAAGAAGTACTCATAGTAAGCAATTAACGGCAACCGGTATTTATGATTTGGAACAAAAAGTGTTGTCTCAGAGATGTCATCTAATTAAAGTTGAAACGGACCGGATCTTGTATGAATGTAAGAAACTTGAAGGATTTGACAGTTTTAACGCTGAACCGTATCGGCGTTATGTGGAATATAAAATCAGAGGAAAGAGGAGGGAAGGTGAAATCGATATTATCGAGCAACGTTATGATGCCAACCCGGAATTGTGTCAGATAAGCTCTGATTCTTGGGCTGTTTTGGTTTCCCAAGAGGAAACGGCGATGAGTAAAAAAGAGCTGAAAGAATATAAGGATACTCTGAAAAAGCTGGGCTTGGAGAAGCAGAAGTAAGAAGTGGCGGTTTAACGATCAACCGTCGATATTATTATTTTGGAAAAAGCAAAAGCCGCATTCTGCCGTTTGTTGCGGATGCGGCTTTACAAAACCGGTCAAAAACCGGGTGATTTTGACAAGTTTTAATATTTCCCCGCAAGGGGATTTTTTTGTTGGTGAAAGGTGGACAATGAAAGAACATGAAAATTGCCGGTACCGATTTTGGAAATGGCTGATCCGGCTGGCGCTGCGGCATCGGCGGATATATTGGCTGTTGTGGGGCGTACTGGCGGTAGGCGCCGTATGTGCCTGGCGTTTCGGGCTGGCGGGGCTGGCTTTGTTATAATTTTTGACGGAAAGGATGAAAATGATAAGACTTTTGTGGATGGCCGCCGGGGCATTGCTTAACCGGGTGCGCGGCGGATTGTTTGATTTTGGCGGAAACAAACTGTTGTTTCCGCTTTTTTTGGCTTTGTTTGCCCGCGATATCGAAACGACGGTTTGCGTATTTGTTGCCGCCTATGTGGGACAGCAATTCGGATGGGGAACCTATATCGGCGCTTTGTTCGGGACAGCGCCGTCGCAGGCGGAAGTGCCGCAGATTGATGAAATCGTCAATTCGGTCCGGATAACACTGCACGGTAAAGTTGTGCGTTTGTCGGAATATCCGCGGTTGTGGGGATTTGCCGCTTTGGGGTTGCGCGGGTTGATGTGGAGTTTTTTTATCGGGCTGGCCGTGAGGTCAATCCCGGTGATGCTTTGCGGCGCTTTAATGCCGTTGTGTTATTTGTTTGGAGAAGCAATTGACCGGCGGCTACTCAGAAAAGGCGGCAAAACGGCGTGGAATCTGGGAGAATGGCTGTGGGGAGCGGCGCTGACCGGGTTTGTGGTATGGTAAATTCCTTGGTGCGTTGGGTGGTGACGCTGGTAACGGCGGCCGCCCTTTGTTTTGCCTTTTATGAAACGGGACTGAAAGTTGGCGAAAGCCGGGCAAAGGTGCAGGTGGTGGAGAAACAAATAGAGGTGATCAAATATGTGGAAAAGAAAAAAGCGCTTATTCAGAGCCGGCCTAATGCCGGCCGTAATGATCTGCTTAAGCTCATGCGCGCCGGCAAATTGTAACGTTTGTTACGTTTATCCGCCGGCGGGCCAAGAAGTGGCTTTGGAGTTGGAGAAAGTCAGCTATGAACAGGCACCGCGTTTTTGGGAATGGCTCGGAAGGCTGGATAAACTGCGGCGTGAGCTGGAACTTTGCCGCTCGTGAAGGAAAAATTGTATAAAATTGTTGGCTTTTGGAGAAAAAACGAATATAATGCCCCCAAAATGTAACTGTGTATGTTGTAACATGTTAAAAAAATTAAAAGAAAAAATAGACTCCCTGTACGTTATTCAAAATTATCGAAAAATTTTCCCGTATATCAAACCTTATTGGTGGCGGGCATTGCTTTCGGTTTTGATAACGATCCCGATCGGATCGATGGATGCGGTTATTGCCTGGTCGCTGAAGCCTTATATGGATGTGGTTATGGTGGAGAAAAACACCAACGCCACCAATTATATTCCGATTTTGATCATTATATTCAGTTGTTTGCAAAGTCTGCTCAATTATGCCGCAACTTATCTGAATACGTGGGTCGGGCGCAAAATTGCCAACGATGTTAAAATGGACTTGTTTGACCGTTTGATGGCCAACGAAGCCACTTTTTTTGATACGACGACCTCGGGTCAGGTGATGATCAGCTACAATACCGACGTTGACATAGCATGCAACGGGCTGCTTTCTAATTTGAAATTGTTTACAACCCGGGTTTTTTCTTCGGTATCGCTGATTTTTGTGCTTTTTTACAATTCGTGGCAGTTGGCGCTGATTGCGGTGGTGGTGCTGTTTGGCGCTTTGTATCCGCTGACGACGGTGCGACGCCGGATTAAGTCGGTGATGGACAAAACTATTTTTTCCGGCGCGGCGGTGATGAGCCATTATAACGAGACTTATAACGGCAACCGGATTATTGCTTCGTACAATCTTTACAAGTATCAGAGCGCCCGTTTTCGCGAAACGCTGCGGTCGGTGTTTAAGCTTGGGATCAAAATGATTCAGCGGACGGGAATGATGTCGCCGCTGATGCATTTTATTGTGTCGCTGGGTATTGCCGCGGTGATTTGGACCGGGAGTTATTTGATCGTTCACCAGCAAATCAGCGCCGGAAACTTCGTTTCTTTTATTACGGCGCTGATCATGCTCTACAATCCGATTAAGTCGATCGGCAACAATTACAATAACGTGCAAATGGCGCTGATGGCGATGGAACGCGTCTTCAGAAATTTGGGACGGGTACCGTTGATCCGGAGCAATCCGGAAGCGCAGGAGCTGACGACAGTCGGTGATTGTATAGAATACCGGGATGTTTGTTTCGGGTATAAACCCGGTCATCCGGTTTTGAAACACGTCAATTTGAAAATTGCGGTTGGACAGACCGTGGCTTTTGTCGGCAATTCCGGCGGCGGTAAAACAACGTTGGTCAATCTGCTGCCGCGTTTTTATGACGTCAATTCGGGGCAAGTGACAATTGACGGCACCGATATCCGGCGTTTTTCGCTTGATTCGCTGCGAGACAAAATTGCGGTGGTTTTTCAGGATAATTTTTTGTTTGACGGGACCATTCGCGATAATATTCTGTTGGGAAAAGAAAATGCTACCAAACAGGAGTTGGACGCTGCGGTTCGCGACGCTTGTCTGGAAGAATTTGTCGGCGGTCTCGATTTGGGGTTGGATACCCGGATCGGCGAACGAGGCGTTTTGCTTTCCGGCGGACAAAAACAGCGGATTGCGATTGCGCGTGCCTTTTTGAAAAACGCGCCGATCGTTATTTTGGACGAAGCGACCTCGGCGTTGGACAACAAGTCGGAAGCTGTGGTACAGAAGGCTATTGACAATCTGATGAAAGACCGTACCGTGTTTATTGTCGCTCACCGCTTGTCAACGGTGCGGAATGCCGATCGGATTGTGGTGGTGAATTACGGCGAAATTGTAGAAAGCGGAACTCATCAGGAACTTTTGGAAAAAGAAAACGGAGTTTATGCTTCTTTGTATAAAAGTCAGCTGCGATAGGAATGGGAAAAATGAAAAAGGAACTTTTGTCACCGGCCGGCGATCCGGAAGCCGGGTATGCCGCTTTATATTACGGCGCCGATGCCGTTTACCTCGGACTGAAACATTTTTCGGCCCGGGCGACGGCAACTAATTTTGACGAAGAGGCGTTGGACGAGTTTGTCGGATTTGCCCATAGCCGGGGAAAAAAAGTTTATGCGGCGGTCAATACCTTGGTTACGGAAGCCGAATTGCCTCAGCTTTTGAACAGTTTGGATATTTGTTCGCGTTGCCGGATTGATGCCGTGATTTTGCAGGATTTGGGCGTGGCACGAGTTATTCGGGAAAAATATCCCGAGTTGGAATTGCATGCCAGCACCCAAATGGCGGTTCATAATAAACAGGGAGCGCTGGCGCTGCAGAAACTCGGTTTTTCGCGGGTTGTTTTGGCACGGGAACTCAGTTTGGCGGAAATTAAGGACATCGCTTCCATCCCGGGGTTGGAAACGGAAGCTTTTATCCACGGAGCCTTATGTTATTCTTACAGCGGAATGTGTTTGTTTTCGTCGCTGGAATGCGGCCGCAGCGCCAATCGCGGCAAATGTTTGTATCCCTGCCGTTCGGAATTTGAGGGGGAAAGCGGTAGCCGACATTATTTTTCAATGAAAGACATGGCGCTGAAAGAAGATATTTTGCAAATGCCGGTGACTTCGCTGAAGATTGAAGGGCGTAAGAAAAACGCTTTGTATGTGGCGGCGGTTACGGACTATTACCGGCGGATTTTGGACGGTCGGGGATGTGACGGCGAAAGGGAAGAAAACATTAAGCAGATTTTTTCGCGGCCGTGGTCGTCGTTTCATTTGCGCGGCAAAGACAAAACGGTGGTGGAACCCGATTTCGTCGGACATCGGGGTTTGTCGGCCGGTCATATTGAACAGATTTTGAAAGGGCGGATGATTTTGCATATTCGCCATGACATTGCCCGTCATGACGGGATTCAGATTGATGTGCCGGGAGAGGAAAAACCGTTCGGTTTTTCGTTGCAGTCAATGCAGGTTAAGGGGAAAAGCGTTTTTGAAGCCAAGGCCGGCGAAGAAGTAATGATCTTTTTGCCTCCGCAAACGCCGCGTCTGGAAAAAGGGATGAAAGTTTATTTGGCTTCGTCAAGCCGGGTTAAGGGAGCCTATGATTATAAAAAACCGAAACCGGGCGAGTTCAGGCAGCGTTGTCCGATTGACGTTTCGGTAACAGTCGAAGCCGAAAAAATCACAGCGTCGGCAAACGGTTTTACGGCCTCGGCAGAGGGAGAATTTGCGGCTGCCAACGATCCGGAAAAGGTAAAGAGTGCCGTAGAAGCGGCGTTTGCCAAAACCGGCGATACCCGATTGAGTTTACAAAAAATAGAAGTTCGTAATCCGCAAGAACGTTTTGTGCCGTTATCAAAATTAAACGAGCTGCGACGTGAACTCTATGCGAAAATTGTTCCGCAAACGGCCGTTTCGACCTTGCCGGTTACCGGAGTACCGGCAGCAACAACAGAACCCGCGCGTTGGATTATACGGACAGACAACCCGAATTGTCTGGCTAAAATCGATCTGAAGCAGGTCGATGAAATTGTATGTATTTTGAAACCCGGTTTCGAAAGCGAATGTTTGAATCGGTTGCCGAAAAACAAGTTGCGGCTGGCGCTGCCGGCTTTGTCACGCTCGCCGCTGCAATTTGCCGAAACGGTCAGGCGCCTGCTTGCTGGCGGTTATAAAAAGTGGGAAATCGGTAACTGGTGGGGGCTGGAGATGCTGCCGGACAAAGGCATCGACCTGAGTTTTGATACCAGTCTTTATATGTTGAACACTCAGGCGGTTGAAGCGGCGAAAGAGATCGGCGCCTCGCGGGTGACCCTGTCGGTTGAGGACAGCATTGAGAATATGAAAAAAATAGCGGAAACGGCGTCGTTGCCGGTTGTGATGCCGGTTTATCAGGATGCACCGTTGTTTACCAGCGCGGTTTGTATTCGCGCCAACCCCTGCAAGAGCTGTCCCAAAGGTGAAAAATGGCTTAAGCTGCGTCACAACGGAAAAGAATATATGGCCTTGTCGAAAGATTGCCAAACCGTTCTTCTTGCCGGTCGTCCGTTATGTTTTGCTGCCGAAGCGGGTGCGGTGTCGGCGGCATTTTATCGGGCAGATTTTGTTTATCGGCCGTATACGCCGGAAGCTGCCGCTGCGGTATGGAATAAAATATGTCGCTTTGAAGATGTTTCAGGGTGTGCCAAAGGGAATTTGATTTCGGGAAGAGACTTCTGAGCAGAAAGCTTGTCGGAAGGGTAAAAGTTTTCTTATGAAAAAAGCCTGCTGTAAAGCAGGCTTTCGGATTATGGTAGGCGCGTGGGGGTTCGAACCCCAGACCCACTGATTAAGAGTCAGTTGCTCTGCCAGCTGAGCTACGCACCCATAATTCATATGAGCGGACTATAAACCGCAATATTTTTTTTTGCAACATTTTTTTTACAGCAGCGGATAAAAATTTTATTTGGGAAGAAAAAACGTCGATAAAGAATAAAATTTTATATCTGTTGTCGTTAAAGATGAATTATCGGTTGTCAAAATGATGAAACTTTTTTATAACAAAATACGATAGACTAACATAAAAACGAGGAACTTTAGATGAAAAAACTTATGATCGTTTTGTTGATTTTGGCGGCAGCCGGTGTTGCAGCCTATTTTATGACGCCGTCGGCAGAAGATATCGTTAAGACCGTCGTTCACAAATACGGAAGTCAGGTAACCGGGACCGAGGTCAATTTGGGCGGTTTCCGTCTCGATATTTTTAACGGTGAGGTTGAAGTAAAAAAACTGACGGTGGCCAATCCGCAGAATTACAGTCAGCCGAATATTATGAGTGTCGGACGGGTTGCGGTTAAGGTTAATCTCAAATCATTGCTGGACAAGACTATCGTGATTGAAAACGTAGAAGTCGAAAAGCCGGAAATTACCTATGAACTGCTTTCGGTAACCCAGAATAATATTTCCCAGTTGATGGAGAACATTAAGAAAAATACCGCCAAAGCCGATCAGAAAGCGGCCGCGGAAAAGGTCGAAAAAGATGCAAAAGCGGAAAGCAAAGCAGGAGAGGGCAAAAAAGTGGTTGTTAACCGTTTGAAGGTTGCCGGGGGCAGCATCAATGTCGCTGCTTCGTTGGCCGGTCACGCCGCTTCGGCTTCGGTTCCGTTGCCCGAAATCAAGATGCAGGATATCGGCAAAGAAAAAAATAACAACGGTGCCAGCATTGCAGACACGTTATCGGTAGTTTTGCAGAAGATCTTTAATACCGCGTATGATACGGTTTTAAGCAGCAAGCTGGCCGATTTGAAAGGTGCCGCCGAAGAAAGCCTGAATTCGGTTGTTGACAGCGTCAAGGAAAAGTCCGGTCTGAAGGACTGGTTCGGTTTCGGAAAGTAAACCGCTTTGAAAAAAAGCCCCGGAGATTCCGGGGCTTTTTGTTTTTTTAAATGTGATTGTAAAAAACAGCTTGTTCCCACTCGGAAACAAGCCGTTTTAAAAGTTGTGAAATAAAGGAAAAATTACACAGACTGCAGCAGAGCATAATCAGCCGCTGCGGCAGCGTGGAGATTCGTGGTGTTGAATAACGGTACGCCACAGCATTTTTCCTGATCTTCGTCGAACAGCAACGGCAGTTCGGTACAGCCGAGAATGATGCCCTGGCATCCTTTTTCTTCGACCAACCGCCGGATGATGTTTTCCAGTTTGTTTTTGGCTTCGACGGAAATGACGCCCTTGACCAGTTCATCGTAGATGATGCCGTCAACCTGGTTGATCTCTGTCAGTTCGGGGACGGCAACCTCAATTTCGTAATTGCGGAGACGGTCCTTGTAGAAGTTCTCTTGCATGGTGAAACGGGTCCCGAGCAAACCGACCTTGGTCAACTGTTCGCGTTTGACAGCGCGGGCGGTCACATCACCGATATGCAATACTTTTTTGCCGCTGACTTGTTCGATCTGTTCGGCAACTTTGTGCATGGTGTTGGTCGCAATGACCAAAACGTCGGCTTCCGGCAAAAACCGTTTGGCCAGCAAAGCCAGCATTGAACCCAGTTCTTCCCAGCGGCCGGCTTTTTGCATCTTTTCGACGGCGGCGAAATCGACGCTGTAAAGGATGATCTGAGCCGAGTGATTTCCGCCGAGGGCTTCGTTGATACGCTGGTTAATGATACGGTAATACTCAATGGTCGAAGGCCATGACATTCCGCCTAAAATTCCAATTTTTTTCATACGCAAATCGTTTAATAAGTGAATAAATAATCAATTTCAGGAAAGCAATATAAATGATTTGGCATATAAAGTCAATCTCCGGGGTGGGTCAAGATCACAATAAGGCGGATGGCAGATGCGCGTATGAACCGAATCGGCCGGAGAACTGCGGTCGCTGGTTATGTTTTTCGATATTTTATCGTTATAAAGGTCGGGGGGACAAAAGGAGTTTTGGGCAGTAAAGGGAAAACTTTAATTGCCAATTCCCGAAAAGCCCATAAACGCCATTGAAAGCAACGCTGCCGTGATCAGAACAATCGGTGCGCCGCGCATGCCCCGCGGCAAAGCATCCTGATTTTGGTTGATGCGTTCCCGCAGTCCTGCCATCAGAACGATTGCCAGAGTGAAGCCGATCGCGTTCGCCAACCCGAAACAGACCGAGTGCGACAGCGAAAATTCTTTCTGGACCGCCAAAATTGCAACGCCGAGAACCGCACAGTTGGTGGTGATCAACGGCAGAAAGATACCTAAAGCCTGATATAAGAGGGGGGAAACTTTTTTAATGACGATTTCCACCATTTGGACCAACGCGGCAATCACCAGAATAAAAACGACCGTATTCATAAACTCCAGTTGATGCGGTACCAGCAACCGGTAATAGATCAGATATGTGGCAACCGACGAGATCGTCATTACAAACATCACTGCCAGTCCCATTCCGAAGGCGGTGGATATTTTTTTAGAAACGCCGAGAAACGGACAAATGCCCAAGAACTGGGATAAAACAATATTATTGACCAAGACGGCCGAAACGAAAATCATGGTAATGCTCATCGGTTTACTCCCCGTAAACGGTTAAATGCCATAATCAAACCCGCCAACGCCAAAAAAGCGCCAGGCGGCATGATGAATAACAAAAGCGGATAACCTTCTTCGCCGATAAAATTATGCCCCAGCAAACTGCCGGCGCCGAGGATTTCGCGTACCGATCCCAGCAGACAAAGAGCCGCCGTAAATCCGATTCCCATACCCATAGCATCCAGAAACGATTGCACAATGTTGTTTTTGGAGGCAAAGGCTTCCGCTCGTCCCAAAATGATGCAGTTGACCACGATCAGCGGAATGTAAATGCCCAGTTTGGCATGCAGCGCCGGATAGTAGGCCGCCATCATCATGTCAATGACGGTAACGATGGAAGCGATCAGGACAATATAACAGGGAATCCGCACCATTGAAGGGATAAAGTTTTTGACCAGCGAGATAAAGCTGTTGGACAAGAGCAGGGTAAAAGCGGTGGCAATTCCCATGCCGAATGCGTTTTCCAAGGAGGTGGTTACGCCGAGAGTGGGGCACATGCCCAACATCATGACAAAAACGGGGTTGTCGCGAACAATGCCGCGGGTAAGGTTGGAAATGCTGGTGCTATTCTTCATATCCGGTTGCTCCTGCGTTAAACTTTTTGTAAGTCTGCACGGCTTTTTGCACGGCATCAATAACGGCGCGCGAACTGATGGTTGCGCCGGTAACGGCGTCGATTTCTCCGCCGTCTTTCTGCAGCTTAAACTGATCCTGATAGGCATTGAGGCCGACAAACTGACCGGCAAATTTTTTCTCCGCAATTTTGGAACCCAGTCCGGGGGTTTCTTTTTGCTCAATAACTTTATATCCAGTGACGGTTCCGTCCATCAGCATACCGATAATCAATTCCACTTTGCCGCCAAAACCGCCGTCTGAAAATGTTTCGATGGCAACTGCCGTAATGGTTCCGTTTTCGCGTGCCGGATAAAGCTGAAGCTTATATTTGCCGTCGGGTGTTGTAATGGTGGTTTTTTCGGCAAAAGGATCGTTATCGAATGAGCCGACCACTTCGCGGATGGCGTCCAGAGTTTTGCGGTTTTTGGCTTCGGCAATCGGCTCTTTGGTGATTTGGTAAACATACCCGAGGGTGAAAGCCGATACGGCCGCAACGGCCAGCAATGAAAATATCATGTTGAAAAGGGTAGATTTTATCGGTTTCATTTATTTTCTCCCGGTTCCGAAAATGCGGGGGTGTGCATATTTGTCAATCAAAGGGACGAAAGCGTTCATAATCAGAATGGCAAACGAAACGCCTTCGGGATAGGAGCTGTATCGGCGGATCACAAAGGTGAGAACACCGCAGCCGACGGCAAAAATGATTTTGCCGTTCTCACTCATCGGCGAAGTGGTATAATCGGTTGCCATAAAAAACGCCCCCAGCAGCAGGCCGCCCGACAAAAGATGGGTTATCGGTTCAACGGCCGGCGAGGACGTGGTCAGCCAGCAGATGCCGGTAAGGATAAAGAAAGTGCCGAGGTAATAAAACGGAATATGCCAGGAAACGACTTTGCGGTATAACAGGTAGAGGAAACCCAGCAAAAGCGCCAGCGCCGAAACTTCGCCCATTGAACCGCCGGTGTAACCGAGAAACATTTCCAGATAATCGGGAAGCTTGTCCAATTTTGCGGTCAGTTGCGTCGCGGAACTGGCAGCGTCGACATGTTTGAGGATATTCAGAGTGGTGGCCGAGGTGGTGACGTCGGTGTTCATAAAGTCAAACAGGTGCGGACGAACCCAGGTCGTCATCTGCACCGGAAAGGAAATGAACAGAAAAACCCGTCCGACCAGCGCCGGATTGAAAAGGTTTTTGCCGATGCCGCCGAAAGCGGTTTTGGTGATGACGATTGCGACAAAGCAACCGATCAGGGTCATCCATACCGGCATATTGCAGGGGAGGTTATAAGCCAGCAAAATACCGGTGACAACGGCCGAAAGGTCGCGGGTGGCAGGCGCCTGCTTAAACCACCATTTGGCGCTTGCATATTCAAAAAACACGCATCCGGCAACGGCGGTCACAAGCGTGGTTAAGGCAGCGATGCCGAAAAGGGCGATCGCAACCGCACCGGCCGGAAGCAGGGCAATGATCACATCCCGCATGATTGAACGGGTGTCGGTGGAAGAATAAAAGTGAGGGGCAGTCGAAATTTTAAGCATCGTCGGTGTGGTCCTATTTCTTTTTGCGTATTTCGTATTTGGCCAGTTTGCAGTAGTCGGTAAGCGGAATTCTTGCCGGGCAGGTGTATGAACAGCTGCCGCACTCCATGCAATCGAGAACATGAATCTTTTTGGCTTCCTGATATTCGCCGCGGCGGACATATCCGGTAATGGCAAACGGCTGCAATCCTTGCGGACAAACTTCGATGCAGCGGCCGCAGCGGATGCAGGCGGTTTGTTCGGGATCAAGAACCGAAGCTGTTTTCAACAGCAAAATTCCGGATGTGGTTTTGGTAACCGGCGCCGCCAAATTGGTTGCCGCGGTTCCCATCATCGGACCGCCGAAAATGATTTTGCCCGGTGTTTCCGACGGTTGGACCTGCTCAATCAGATAAGAAGCGGGGGTACCGATTCTGACCCGGTAGTTGCCGGGGTTTTTAACGTCGTCGCCGCTGACGGTCACAATACGTTCAAACAACGGCTTGTGTTTCTGAACTGCTTCATAAACCGCGTAGACGGTACCGACGTTTTGCACCACGCAGTTGACGTCGACCGGCAGGCATCCGGGTGGCACTTCGCGGCCGGTGACGGCGGCAATCAATTGTTTTTCCGAGCCCTGAGGGTATTTGGTGGCGCAGACGGCCACGTTGACGCCGACATAGCTTCGGGTCAATTTGCGCATGGTTTCGATTGCGTGCGGTTTGTTTTCGTCAATGGCAATAATCGCTTTTTGGATTCCCAGCGCTTTGTTGAGAATTTTGGCGCCGATGATGATTTGTTCGGCCTTTTCCTGCATCAGGCGGTCATCGGCGGTCAGGTAAGGCTCGCATTCGATACCGTTCAAAATGATGCAATCGATTTTTTTGCCGGCGGGTACGGTTGCCTTAATCGGCGTCGGATAGCCGGCGCCGCCCATGCCGACAATGCCGGCGGCGCGGATGGTCGCGACGATTTGTTCCGGAGAGGCGGTAATTTCGCGGACGATGTCAAGACTGCGGTCAATACTTTCTTCCCACTCGTCGCCGTCGGTTTTGATGGTGATCATCTGTTCGAGGTAACCGACTTCGCCGACAATCTCTTCAATTTTGACCACTTCGCCGGAGGCAGGTGCATGAACGTCGGCGGAAACAATGCCGTCGGCATCGGCGAGCAACGTACCGACTTTGACCCGGTCGCCTTTTTTGACCAGGATTTTTGCCGGTGCGCCGATATGTTGTTTGACCGGAACATACAGCATATCGGGAATGCCGGCGTCCCTGATCGGAAGGTCGGAGGTTATTTTGTATTTGTCGGGATGAATACCGCCGACTGAAAAGGTTTTAATCTTGCTCATTTTTCACTCCGGTATAAATGATCGCGCCGGTCGGGCAGTTGGCCGCCAGTTCAGCCCCGTATGTTTCGGCCGAGACAGTGGCGGGAATATGGGAGAGATTGTTTTCTACCTTGACTTCCGGGCAGATTTTTGTGCATTTCATACAGGCAATGCAGGCGGCCTTGCAGTTTTTGCGGGCCAGAGCGCCTTTTTGGCGATTGCTGCAGGCGACGTATACGCGAACGCCGTTTTTGCCGCGCGGCCTGATTTCGTACAATCCGCGCGGACAAATGCGTACACAGGCCCCGCAGGAGGTGCATTTGTCGGGGTTGACTTCCGGCAGTCCGGTTTGCGGATTCATTTCAATGGCGCCGAAGGGGCAGTTGCGAACGCAGTCACCCAGACGCAGACAGCCGTCGGGACAGCCGGTTTTGCCGACAAAGGCGCGATTGGCAAGCCGGCAGCTCTGGAGGCCGATGTATTCGACTTTGTCGGGAGCGTTTTCGCAAGTGCCGTTGCAATGCAAAACCGCAACCGTCGGTTCATGTTCGGCGGAAGAATAGCCGAGCCGTGCGGCAACAGTGTTCATCACTTTGGCACCGCCGACCGGACAGTAAAGGCGGGCGAAAGATTCGGCGTCGGCAGCGGCGCAGGCGTTAGCGAAATCCTGACAGCCCGCTTTGCCGCAGGCACCGCAGTTGGCTTGCGGCAGCATTGCTGCAATTTCGTCGGCGACCGGATTGCTTTCGGTCTTAAATTTTTGGGCTGCAAAATACAATATGATTGCCGCGGCGACGGCAATTGACGATAAAACGATAATGTTGGCTACAATAACTTCACTCATCAATCAGTCTCTTGCTTTCGTTTACAATGCCTTATTCATAGCACAAATTCGGGGGATGCAAAATGTTTTTTTTCAGTTATCGCAATTTAATTTTTATTCGCGGCTTAAAATGACGGCGGAACAGATACAAAAGGGCGTAATAGAGCGGCAATACGGCAAGAGTTGCGGTTGCCGCCGCCGTTTCGCTGCCGCCGAAGGTGAGAAATGCGGCCAGGACCGACAACATCAAAAACAAGGGCAGGACATATGCCCAAAGGGCCGCCGTCAGCGCGTTTTCGACCGAAATTTCGAGAGTGATGTTTTGGCCGGTCCGATAATTTTGCGGCGTATCGGTTTTGACTTCGACGCTGAGCGGGCGGCCGCCGCTTAAACCGCAGGCATTTTTTGCCGCACAGCCGCTGCAGGCTTCGTTGCGAATGAAAGTGACGGTGACCGAACCGGGATTGACAGCCGTAACGATGCCGCAGCGGGTAATGTTTTCCATGGCTATTTCCGCCCGACCAGTCTTTTGGCTCTTTCCGACAACAACGGTTTGACGGTGTTGTCTTCACCGCGAACAAACAAAACGGCGGCGACGTTATAACGGTTGGCATAGTCCAACGCCGCTTTTTCGCCCATGGCCATCATCGCCGTCGTCATACCGTCGGCAATCATGCAGCTGGAATGAAAGACAGTCGCGGAGATAAGGTTGTTTTCGACCGGATAGCCGTTTTTGGGGGAGATGGTATGAGAGTATTTTTTGTCATCGACGTAAATGAAATTGCGATAATCGCCGGAAGTGGCCACGGCCTGGTTTTTGAGGGTAATGACATAGGCGTTTTCGGTATAATCGTTTTCGGGGCGGATGATGCCGACGTTCCAGCCGTCCACCTGATCGGATTTGCGGCCGCCGGCACGGACTTCGCCGCCGATTTCCACCACATAATCGTGATAACCCAGTTTTTCCAACAGTTCGGCAACCCGGTCAACACCGTATCCTTTGGCAATTGCCGACAGGTTGATCATTGTTTCTTCGTGTTCTTTTTTGATCTTGTCAAAATCGTGGGTAAAGCGGATTTTATTAAAACCGGAGGTTTTCAAAACCTCGCGGATGTCTTCTTCGGAAGGCGCTTTTTTAGGACGAATGGTCCCGAAGCCCCACAAATCGACCAACCGGCCGACCGTCGGATCGAAGGCGCCGTTGCTCTGACTGTAAATGGTGTAGGCATTTTGAAGAACCTTTTGCATCGGCGGCGAAAGCTCAATCCATTTGTCTGCCGGTTCGCGGTTAATCCGCGAAATTTCGGAATTGTTGTCAAAAACCGACATTTCGGCGTTGACAGCTTCAAGCTCTTCTTTGATATTTTTATGCAACAGTTTGTTTTCGCGTCCGGTTTTTACTTTTACACTGTAGTAAGTTCCCATCGTTTGGCCGCTCATGATCTGATAGGGAGCCGGTTCGTGCCAAATATAGAAAATGGCGGCTGCCGCCAGAAAAAATATTGAAATATATTTAAAAATGCGCATATGTTTTACACCTGAAATTAGTAATTATTTCACCTTTTTGTGCTATCTCGTTCTTATTAGAAACCGTTTGTTTGGAAAGGCAGCTTATTATGAAAGAATATTTTGAAATTCTCAAGAAAAAAGTACAAGATATTTGGTCCCGCATCCGGGTGAAAGATACTTGTCTGTATATAAGCCGGCTTTCGCAAAAAATCTATGCACAGGCGTATAATAAAATCAACGTCGCCGGAACTTATCTCGGGCAGATCGGCATTTCTGCCAACGTTGTCAGCTGGACCGGTTTTGTCATCGGAATTTTCGCCGTTAACTTTATTGCGATGGAAATGTACGGATGGGCGCTGCTTGCCATTTTGCTCAACCGGTTGTCCGACGGTTTGGACGGCGCGATTGCCCGTTCGACCAAAGTGACCGATTTCGGTGTCTTTCTTGATGCCACGTTGGATTATATTTTTTACGGCGGGGTCATTTTTGCTTTTGCGTTGGCCAACCCGGCGGCCAACGGCGTTGCGGCGGCTTGCATGCTGTTTGGTTTTGCCGCGGCGGCTTGCGCAATGCTGGCTTATTCGGTCATCGCCTACAAAAATCATGCCGAGCAGCAGCTTAACCTTGATCATTCGCCTTTTTATCTCGGCGGTTTGGCTCAGGGGTCGGAAACGTTGTTCGCTTTGGTGGTGTTGTGTCTGTTTCCGGGATGGTTTCCGGTAATGGGGGTTGTTTTGGGCGTTTTTTCGCTGGTGAAAGCCTTCAGTGTCATTGTGGCCGCTTATTACAGTTTTGTGATTGTTCCCTATCGTAAAGGAAAATAAATGAAAGTCTTCTTTATCCTGCTTACGGCACTGGCAACAGTGTTTTCCGCAGAGGCAGGCGCCGCGGTAAAAAAACAGACGTTGAGAAATTCGGTTGAAGTGTCGGCGGTTGAAAAAGAAGACCGGATCGAAGTGCGGCTGAAGATCGAACCTCAAAACGGTTGGCAGATCTATTCTCATCAGCCGGGAGACGTCGGTTTGCCGACGGACGTTAAATGGAATCTTTATGATCATCGTCTGGTATCCGAACAGTGGAGCGAAGGCGAAGACGTTATTTACGAAGGGTTCGGGCTTAATGTTTACCGCAAACCGGCATGGTATACCGCCATGTTGGGAAAAGCGGCCGGGGAAATGCCCGACCTGGAAATTTCGTGGATGGCCTGCAAGGGGGAATGTGTACCGGAAAGTCTGATTTTTAAATTAACTCCGGAAGTGTTTGCTCATCTGATGCCGTCACAGGGGGATGAGATTCGGGCTGCACCGGTGTCGGAAGCTTTTTACCGTTCCCAACTCTTGCCGGCGTCCCAACCGAAAACGCCGCCTGCGGCAACGGAAAAAGGCTGGCTCAGTATCTTGCTGCTGGCGTTCGGCGGCGGGATTGTGCTCAATTTTATGCCTTGCGTTTTTCCGATTTTGTTCATTAAAATTATGTCGATTGCCGGCCGGAAGAGCAAACGCCGCAATGTTACCGAGGCCTTTCAATATCTCGGCGGCGTTTTGTCCTGCTTTTTGCTGATGGCGGCGTTGTTGGCCTGGCTGCGGCATCGCGGTGCCGATATCGGATGGGGCTTTCAGTTACAGTCACCGTATTTTGTTGCGGTAATGGCGGTTGTGTTTTTGCTGCTGGCACTGATGTTTTTGAATGTCATCCGGGTGAATTGGAGTTTGAGATATTTGCCTGCGGGATCGTTTATGACCGGTTTTCTGGCGGTGTTGATCGCCAGTCCGTGTACGGCGCCGTTTATGGGGGCTGCCGTCGGTTGGGCGCTGACGACCGAACGGCCGGGTTATTTTTATTATCCGGTGTTTTTGTCTCTTGGTGCCGGGTATGCGTTGCCGTTTTTTCTGGCCGGTATTTATCCGCGTTTTTTGCAAAGAATTTTACCGCGTCCCGGCAAATGGATGGAAGTGTTAAAAAAATTGTTTGCCTTGCCGATGCTGGCGACCTGCGGATGGCTGTTGTGGGTTTTGTGGGGAGATTCCGACGCCGGCCGTTCGCAATGGCAGCCTTATCAGCCGCAAAAAGTGGAACAGGCGCTGCAAAACGGTGATAAAGTTTTGATCAATTTTACCGCCAAATGGTGCATTACCTGTCTGGTTAATGAAAATGCCGTTTTTTCAACCCGCGAATTTGCGCGGTTGGTTAAAGAACATCGGATTAAACTGTTCAAGGCCGACTGGACCAACCGCAGCCCGGAAATTGCGCGGGCGCTGGCAAAATTCGGACGCAGCAGCATTCCGTTATATGTATACTATAACGGCGACGGCGGTTATGTTTTGCTGCCGCAACTGATAACCGTCGGAGACTTTCGCAAGCTGTTAAGCGCAAATGATACCGCCGCCCAGCAGTAGATCGTTATCGTAGAAAACGGCCGATTGTCCGGGAGCGACGGCCTTTTGCAAATCGTCAAAACAGATTTCCGCACGGTCGGGGGAGGTTGGCGTAAGGAGCGCGGCCGCCGGAGTTTGCGAAGAACGGATTTTGACGGTGAGTCGCCGCGGAGAAGCAATGTCTGAAACGGAAAGCCAACTCAGATTTTGACAATACAGTTTTTGCCGAAGGGTATCGTCGTCATATCCGAGGACGACTTCGCGACGTTCGGGGCGGATGGCGATAACATAAAGCGGACGTTCGGCGGCGATCCCCATCCCGCGCCGTTGGCCGATGGTATAATTCCAAATTCCCTGATGCTGCCCCAGAATTTTGCCTTCTTTGTCGACAAAATTACCCGGTTCGGGGGCTTTTTGCAAAATGTCGTTGATATTGCCGGAATAAAAGTCCTGACTGTCGGGCTTGTCGCATACTTCCAACCCAGCCAAACGGGCAAACTCGCGAACTTCGGATTTTTGGTAACCGCCCAACGGCAGCAGAATGCGGCTCAGTTGTTCCTGACGGAGGCGGTACAGAAAATAGGACTGATCTTTTTTGGGATCAATGCCGCGGCTGATCTGATAACGTCCGGCGGCAGCATTGTAGCCGAGACGGGCATAGTGGCCGGTGGCAAATTTTTCGAACTCCAGGCCGGCTTTGCGGGCGGTGGCGGGAAGGGCGTCAAATTTGATGGTGGCGTTGCACCAGACACAGGGATTGGGCGTTCTGCCGGCCGTATATTCTTCTTTGAAATTGCGCAGCACAATTCGTTTGTATTCTTCGGCACAGTCAAACACATAATAGGGAATGTTAAGTTCGCGGCAGATTTTACGGGCCGAATCAATATCTTTTTCTTCGTGAGGGCTGAAGCATGAATCGGCAGCGCCGTTGCTGCGGAAATTGGTGTTTTTGTCCCAGATCGACATGGTTGCGCCGATCACTTCGTGTCCGGCTTTTTTTAGCAGATAAGCAGCGGCCGCGGAATCGACACCACCGCTCAATCCGACGAGAATCTTCATTTGTTTGGTCCTTGTGTTCGTAGTTTTCGCTGATTATGATCGGTTCGGAGTCAGGAATCAAGAGTTTTCTGCAACTGTCGTCAAAACTTGCGGATACTCGGAGCGGATTGAACTTTTTTGTCAAAAAATATTTGACAAAATTGTGGCAGTCACTTATATTAAGTGCGATTTTCAATTATTAACTTAATCATTTTTGCTTATGAACGAAATTGATGTAAAAATCAGGAAGTGCAATATCCTTGCGCTGGGAGCCAAAGGTATTGTCGTTCCGCAGTTCGCCGACAATATGTGTCTGACCGGTGTTGCCGGAATCGTATCTCACGGCGGTCATTATCGCGGACTCCTTGATTACGCGATCGCCGCCCGTCAAATGCGCCTTCCTTACGGATACGCGCTGACCACCAAAGGCCACAAAAACGTCAAACTGATCAACGTCTCTTTGCTCGGCGTGCCGGAAGCTGAAGCTTTCAACATGGTTCAACTGGCGACTTTCGCGGCCTTGGCAGAAGCCGAAAAACAAGGGCTCTCGTCAATCGCCGTTCCCGCACTCGGAACCGGAAAAAGCGGAAGTCTCGGTTTCAAAAAATCGGCCAAAGCAATGCTTTCGGCAATCGAAAGCTATCAGGAGTGTGCTCAGGGATGTCTGAAAAAAGTCAGCATCTGCGTGTTTAAAAGCGACAATGCACTTGCCGCCTTTAACCATGTCATGGAAACGAAGGAATATTCCGCTTACCTCAATCGGGAGCTGGATATCTGGTATCAGGCAAACCACGACAAGCTGATGCAGAAACCCGACTGATCCCCCCTGACCGTTAAAGTCTTAATGTAAGAAGCCTGCGCCCGTGTGCCCGGGCTTCTTGCTTTTTAAAGTATTTATGCTATAAAAGACAAAAATGTTGGGGTAAAGAAATGAAAATTTTACTTTTGTCATGCTGTGCACCTTGTTCTTGTGCCGTGATTGAAAAAATGGCGCGGGAAGGGACAGATTTTTCTGTGCTTTTTTACAATCCTAATATTGTTCCGGCAGCGGAATATGAAAAGAGAAAAGAAGAGAACAGCCGTTTGTGCCGGCAATGGCAGGTGCCGTTTATTGAACTCGAGTATGATAATTTCCGCTGGTGTTCGCTGATCAAAGGGTTGGAAAACGAACCCGAACGCGGGCGGCGGTGTGACATTTGTTTTTATATGCGTTTGAAGCGGGCGATGGAATATGCCAAAAGCGGCGGATTTGATGCCGTCGCTTCCGTCCTCGGGGTTTCCCGCTATAAAAATTTGGAACAGGTCAACCGGGCAGCCGCCAAAGCTTCGGCTGAAACCGGCGTCGCTTATGTTGCCGTGGAAGGACGCAAAGGCGGCATGCAGGAACGGCGGCAAACCCTGATCAAACAGCTTGGACTGTATTCTCAGGATTATTGCGGCTGCAAGCCGCGCCTGGCTTAAAAATTCTTACGGCGCGTTTTTATCGACGCTCAAATTCGAAAAAGACGGGGCGGCGTCCTTCGCGGATGGCTTTGCGCTGATATTTGGTTTCGACCCAGTCGGCAGGTTGACGTTTCCAGTCGTTGCCGCATGTGGCGGTCCAACGAAAGTCGGGATGTCGGCCCAGTTGCTTCAGTACCCAGCGTTTGTAAACCGGATGGTCGGTGGCAATTTGCAGAATTCCGCCTTTTTTTAAGATCCGCGCCAGTTGTTTCAAATTGTCGGGATTAACAAAACGGCGGCTTTCGTGACGTTTTTTGGGCCACGGATCGGGAAACAATAAAAACACTTTGTCCAGTGATCGGGCCGGCAGCAACGGAAATAACAGCCGAATGTCGTCACCGTATACGCGGATATTGTCGGTGCGTTCGGGCAGCAGACTAATGTCGTCGCCGATTTCCGCCCCTTCTTTGATGCCGGTCAGCAAACTGAGGAGGTTGGCAACTCCGTTTTGAAAAACTTCGGCGCCGATATAACCGGTATTGGGATTGGCTGCCGCAATTCCTGCCAAATGCGCGCCGTCGCCGAAACCGATTTCCAAACAAATTTGACGGACTTCGGCGCCGAATTGCAGCGGTTGTCGGGGATTGAGGGCTACCTGCAGCAAAAAGGTTTCCAACAATGCGGTTTTGGCCTTGCGGATGCGGCGGCCTTTACGGCGGCCGAAGAACTGAGGCTTGTCGTCTAAAAACATGAGGCGAGTTCCTTGCTTAAATCGGTTTCTTCCCATGAAAATTCACCGTTTTGGCCCGGAAGACGTCCAAAATGTCCATAAGCGGCAGAAGGCGCGTAGATCGGACGGCAAAGTCGGAGACGGCGGATAATGCCGGCCGGCGTCAGGTCCGCCAACTCGGAAATTTTTTGCAAAATCTTTTGTTCGTCAACCTTGGCGGTTCCTTTGCAGTCGATATACAACGACAACGGTTCTTTTTTGCCGATGGCGTAGGAAACCTGCAACAGACACTCGTCGGCAATTCCGGAGGCAACGATATTCTTTGCCAAATAGCGCATCATGTAAGCTGCCGAACGGTCAACCTTGCTGGGATCTTTTCCCGAAAAAGCTCCGCCGCCGTGAGGCGCATAACCGCCGTAGGTGTCGGCGACAATTTTGCGTCCGGTAAGGCCGCAGTCACCGTCGGGACCGCCGATGACAAAACGTCCGGCCGGATTGATCAGCAGCCGAATGTCATCGGAAAAAAGCGTTTCCGGAATGCTGCGACGGATGATCGGCAAAACCAGTTCCCGAACTTCTTCCAGAGACAAATGCTCGCTATGCTGGGTGGATAAAACAACCGAACCGACTCTGCAAACCCGGTTTTGATCGTCATATTCGAGGGTGACCTGAGATTTGGCGTCGGGTTCCAGTCCCGGCAAGGCCGCCTGACGCAAGTTGGTCAGCAACAGGTTGGCCAGATAAATGGCCATCGGCATATAACAGGTTTCAAAACCCGTTTCTTTTTTGGCATAACCAAACATGATTCCCTGATCTCCGGCGCCGCAATCTTTGATGCCGTTGGCAATGTCGGCGGATTGGCAATGAAGAAGATTGTCGATTTGCAGGTTCTTATAACTGAACCCGGGTTGATCATAGCCGATTTTTTTAATTAAAGTACGAACCGTTTCTTCCGCCGTCTCAGGATCGACCGGGTTGTTGCTCAGCGTTTCACCGGCAATGATTACCCGGTTGGTGGTGGCCATGGTTTCAATAGCCGTATGGGCGCAAGGGTCTGCCTGCAGATGCAAATCGAGCAGGGTATCGGAAATCTGATCGCATATTTTGTCAGGGTGTCCGGCCGAAACGGCTTCACTGGTAAAAAGGTAGCTCATCGTGATTCTTTCGTATTTGTTTTAGTATCTTTTTGCGCATAATAAAAAGCCGGCGTTCAAAATGCCAGCTTTTTTTTAAAGATGTGTGTATTTTGATTTATTCGTCTTCGTCTCCGTCTCCGATTTCGTTCCCGTCATCTTCGCGGTCAAAAGTAGTTTTTGACATCGTAATGATCAGATCAAAAAGATGTTTTGCCGCTTTGCGGTTGGGGATGCGGTAATATGCTTTGACCAGTTCCAGCGTTTCCTGACGCTTCATCGGGTCCATATCAATTTCCTGATAGTTTTCTTCAAAACACATTGCGGTTTCGGGAGAACTGAAAACGCGCGGACTTTGTTGGGCAACTTCCTTATCCATATCTTCGTAGAAGAAGTTGATCGGCACGTTCAGAACGTTGCCGATATCCCACAAGCGGCTTGCGCCGACGCGGTTGTTCCCGCGCTCATATTTCTGAACCTGTTGAAATGTGAGTCCCAGCAGAGAGGCTAATTTTTCCTGAGAATATCCGAGCAGGGTCCGGCGTAACCGGATGCGGTTGCCGACATGGACATCAATCGGATTTGGTTGTCCGTTAGGCGTCCGGCCGCGGCTGGCCTTCTTTGATTTAGTCATGTTCATCATATAGCTCCACAAAAGTCTATCCACATATTGCAATTTTTAGTGGTTAATGTCAATATTTTTATATAATATTTTATATAGACAATTGGATGGACCGAAGGTTCCCTTATATTTCTTTATAAAAACAATCGCTTAAGAATGCTTTCGGTTTAAAACAACGGCGAAAACGATGCAAAGAAGGCAAAGAAACAATAACGGAAAGTTGTGGTACTTTTTATACCAAGTATCAATAGATAAAGACTGAGGCAGATAAACGTCTAAAGCGCCGGAAACATTGAGCGGAAGTTGTTTGATGACGGTTCCCGTTTTGGAAATCAGGGCACTGATTCCCGAGTTGGCTGCGCGAACGATTGTCAACCCTTCTTCAACGGCGCGCATCCGGGTTGCAACCAGATGTTGACGGGGACCGGCACTGTCGCCGTACCAGCCGTCATTGGTCAGATTGATCAGCCATTGAGGACGGTCGGCATCGTCGGCAACTTCGGCGGGAAAAATAATCTCGTAACAGATCAAAACGCCGAACGGCGGGACGCCGGGCAAATGTATGGTTTCAACGCCGTTTCCCGGCATGAAGTCGGCAATGACGTTGGTAACCGGTTTCAGGCGATCGGGAAGGTAGCGACGCAGCGGGATGTATTCGCCGAACGGAACCAAATGTGATTTGGCATAAGAGGCGACAATTCCGTCGCGGTCAAAAGCCTGCATGGCATTTAACGGGCGCCATTTTTCACCGTCATAATCATAATCGAGGATCCCCGTGATCAGAAATCCTTGCGGCGGAACGGCCGGCAACAGCATCTCGAGATATTGCGGTTCCAGCCGGAGGACGAACGGCGTTGCCGTTTCGCCCCAAATGACCAAATCAGGATTGAACGGGCGCTCGGAATCGCCGTCGGCCGACCGCGACATATTTACGTATGTTTGCAAATTTTGTTCAAGCATTTCCGGTTGCCATTTCATTTGCTGAGGAATTGCCGGTTGGACCACCCGCACTTTTATCTCGGAAAAGCGGTCATCGGGATAACGGCTGAGCCGCCAGGTTCCGTAACCGAACAAAGATCCGGAGATAAGAACCGGAATTGCAATCGCCAGAACCGCCGCTTTGCGGTTGCGGCTGAAAAATAAGAAACCCGGCGCCGCGGCCGCAAAGACGGTCAGCAGCGACAGACCGTAGGTTCCGAAGCATGAGGCTGCTTGAATGGCCGCATTGCTGAAACTCCATACCGTCCCGAGGAGGTTCCACGGAAAACCGGTCAAAACAAAACTCCGCAACCACTCAAAAACGGTCCATGCCGCGGCAAAGGCCGACAGCTTGGGCCAAAAGGGTTTGAACCGGCTGCAAAACAAAGCCGGAAAAGCGGTGAATAAACCAAAGAAACCGCCGCTGCCGACAAAAACCAGCGGGATCAGCCAGCCTAAGCGCGGCAGGTCGAGCATCAAAGCGTTGGCGATCCAGAAAAAACCGCAGGCGTAATGGCCAAAACCGAACCAGTAGCCGAGCAGAAACGATTTTTTGGCCGAAGAAGCGCGGCCCAGCATAATCAACAGGCCGCTGAAAGAGATTATCAGAAACGGCAACAGGTAATAGGGCGGCAGCGCGGCCACGGACAGGCAGCCGAGGGCAAATGCGACGATTTTGGGATATTGTGCCAGCTTGCCGGGCATTTTATTCATCCGTTGCTGAGGGAGTGGTGATAATCATGATTTTCTTGATGCGGTTGGGATCCGCTTCCAGAATTTTAAATCGGATTCCGGTAGGGCCGTTAATGATTTCGCCGTGTCCCGGAATTCTTTGCGCCAGCTGAAAGACATAGCCGCCGATGGTATCGACGCTGCTTTCTTCTTCTTCCCAATCATCCTTAAACAGGCTGATGCCGGTTTTTTCTTCGACGTCTTCCAACGGCGCTTTGGCGTCGGCAACGTAAATACCGTTTTCCTGAAGGGAAATGACCGGATCCTGTTCGAGGTCATATTCGTCTTCGATATCGCCGACGATTTCTTCCAACAGGTCCTCAATTGTAATCAGACCGCACAGACCGCCGTATTCGTCCATCACCATCGCCATATGGGTTTTTTCCTGCTGCATTTCCTGCAGCAGATCGGGAACCAGACTGTCCGGCGAAACGATTTTGAGGTTGGGCGTCGTAATTTGTGCGACCGGCATTTTGCCGTCTCCCCGCAGCAAGCATTTGGCGAGGTCAATAATATGAAGGACACCGGTGACGTCATCCAGAGATTCGCCGTAAACCGGAATGCGCGAGTGGCCTTTTTCGACCATCAGCCGTGCCAGTTCTTCCGCGGTTCCGTTTTGCTGAAAAGCGACGATATCGGCGCGCGGAATCATTACCCGGCAGACTTTTTTGTCTTTGAGGTAGAGCAGATTGTTAAACAACTGCTGTTCATGGGGGCTGAAACCGTCATCACCCGAACCGGCCTCTTCGATCAGGTCTTCAATGGTTTCGCGCACGTCTTCGTTGTTGGCGTGAGTGGTGAACAGTTTTTTAAAGTAACTGCCCAAACCGTGAGGGGTGTCGTTCATTTTCAGGCTTTCTCCTCATAGGGATCGGCAATACCGAAACCATGCAGCAGGCGGGTTTCCAAAGCTTCCATTTCAAGCCGTTCCGCTTCTTCGATATGATCATAGCCCAGCAGATGCAAAATGCCGTGAATCAAAATGTGCACATAATGGTCGTTAAAACCGATTTCCTGTTCAAGACTCTGGTTTTCCATCGTCTCCAGCGCAATGATGATATCACCGAGTTCAACTTCTTCCGTTTGCGGCAGCGTCTCAAAAAAATCGTCATCGTCAAGGTTGGCAAAGGACAGAATGTTGGTCGGCTTGTCAATTTGGCGAAATTCGCGGTTGAGGCAGCGGATTTCTTCATCGTTTCCAAGTTCCAGATTGATGCAAACCTCCGATTTGCCGTCCAAAAAGCCGGGTTTCAATTCGGCAATGACCTTTTCGAAGACCGCTGCGGATAATGCTGCGGCATCGGGCAGGCGGCTGTTCCAGTTTTCGTCGCCGAGCGTCAGGTTAATTGTTGTTTTCATGATTCTGTTTTTCTTCCTGATGATTTTTCTGTTCGTAAGCGCGGACGATTTTGGCGACCAGCCCGTGACGGACGACGTCGTTGGCGCTGAAGGTGACGGAACCGATCCCTTTGACATTATGCAAGGTGTCCAGCGCGTCCCGAAGACCCGAGACGACGCCCCGCGGCAGGTCAACCTGACTTAAGTCGCCGTTGACGACCATGCGGGAATTTTCACCGAGACGGGTCAGAAACATTTTCATCTGCATCGGCGTGGTGTTCTGGGCTTCGTCCAGAATGACGAAAGCGTTGGAAAGCGTGCGGCCGCGCATGAACGCCAGCGGTGCAATTTCGATTTCGCCGGCAGCCAGTTTTTTGTCGACCTGTTCGGCCGGGAGCATTTCATACAAAGCGTCGTAAAGGGGGCGCAGATAGGGGTCGACCTTGTCTTTAAGGTCTCCGGGCAGAAAACCGAGGTTTTCGCCGGCTTCCACGGCCGGACGCGAAAGGATGATTTTGTCGATCGCGCCTTCCAGCATCATGGTAACGGCCAGCGCCACCGCCAAATAGGTTTTGCCGGTACCGGCGGGTCCGAGGCCGAAAACCAACTCGTTATTCATCATTTCGACGATATATTGTGCCTGTGTGGCCGAACGCGGATAGATATGACGTTTTTTGGTTTTCAAAACAATTTCGTCGATATTGATTTTCGGTTTTTGGTCGGTTTCGGCACCGCTGATGCGGACGGCGGCTCTCACTTCCTGCTCGCCGATTTCAATGCCGCGACTGACTTTGGAGTAAAGGGAATCGATGGCGCTTTTGGCCTGACCGACGGCTTCGTCGCCGCCTTTGATGTGAATATGGTTGCCGAAAGTGGCAATTTCGACGTTCAAAGCCTCTTCAATGATTTTCAGATTGCCGTCCTGCGGGCCGACAAGCTGCTGAACCAGTTGATTGTTAAAAAGTTCTAATTCTGTTTCTGCCATAATTGCACCTTTAATCTGATTGTTGAATAACGGTTCCGCCAAGCGAGTTTGTGGTGGCATCGGTGACGCGCACCGGCAGAATGCGGTTGATCAGTTCCGGCGGAACCTGGGCATGCAGATTTTGCATATACGGGGTTCTGCCGAACAGCTGGCCTTTTTTTCTGCCTTTGCTTTCAAAGAGTACCGGCATAATTCTACCGATACATCCTTTATTAAAGTTTAACTGTTGAGAAAATAATTTTTCCTGCAGGATGTTTAAACGCTCTGATTTGATTTTTTCGTCAATCTGATCGGGATATGTCGCGGCCGGGGTACCGGCACGGCGGCTGTATTTAAATGAAAACGCCTGAATGTAACCGACTTGTTCCACCATGTCGAGAGTGGCTTCAAAATCTTGATCGGTTTCACCGGGAAAACCGACGATAAAATCGGAAGAGAAGCCCAGTTCGGGGTTGGCGTCGCGCAGTTTGGCGATGATTTCGAGATATTGTCCGCGGTTGTGACGGCGGTTCATGGCCTTGAGAATGCGGTCCGAGCCCGATTGCAGAGGCAAATGCAGGTAAGGCATCAGTTTTTTTAAGTCGCGGTGGCAGGCGATCAGGTCATCGTTGACGTCGGCAGGGTAGGAAGTGGTGTAACGAAGGCGTTGCAAGCCGTCAATTTCGGCGAGACGGCGCAACAGATAAGCCAGGTCTCTTTCCCGGCCGGCGGCGTCTTCGCCGTGGTAAGCGTTGACGTTTTGACCCAGCAGGTTGATTTCGAGAGTTCCCGTTTCGACCAGCCGGCGGGCTTCTTTCAACACGTCTTCCACCGGACGCGAAGTTTCGACGCCGCGGGTATAGGGAACAATGCAATAGGTGCAGAAATTGTTGCAGCCTTCCTGAATGGCGAGATAGGAACATCCGCCCTCGGCCCGGTTTTGCGGCAGATGGTCGAATTTGCTTTCCGAAGTGAACTCGGTGTCGATCAGACAAATATTTTTCTGTTGCGCGATTTTGCCCAAAATTTCGGGAATGCGGTAATAAGTCAGCGGACCGGTGGCAAAATTGACAAAGGGTGCGCGTTTGGCGATTTGCTCGTCTTCTGCCTGAACAACGCAGCCGACGACGCCGATGATTGTTCCTTTGCCGGCGGCCTGACGTTCTTCTTTAATCAGATTAATGCGTCCGAGGTCCGAAAACAGTTTTTCGGCGGCTTTTTCTCGGATATGACAAGTGTTGAAAATGATTATGTCTGCATCCTCAGGGGCGTCGGCAGCCGTGTGTCCCATGTTTTGCAGAATGTGGGCAATGCGCTGAGAATCGTAAACGTTCATCTGGCAGCCAAAGGTTTTGATATAGTATTTCACCTTGTCTCGGATATCCTCTAAAATTGTGTTAAACAGACGCATATTAGCCTCAAACGGAAAGATTTTCAAATGTTTTTTCTTTCACGGAAGGAAAATTTGCTTTTTTAGAAATTTTGTCGTTTTTTTGGCGTAAAAAGTGTTTTTTTGTTGCCAATTAGACGGCTCTTTGTTATCATAAGGAAAAAATAAGCGGTAAAATTAATTTTTTTGGGAGAATTCTGATGGATCAGCACTTGGAAGAAATGCTTAAACTGGATGAAGAAACGCGGGTCGCCTATCTGAAGGCGTTTGTCCGTCTGGCCTGTGCTGACGGCTATTTCGATGAAAACGAAAAACGTTTTGTAAAGAATTTGGCCAAAACCTATGAAATATCGGAAAATCGTCTTGACGAAGTGTTGAACTGCGGGGACGATGACACGATTATAGAAGAAGTCAAAAAAATTAAAAACCGCCGGGTGGCGCTGGAGCTGATTAAAGAATTGTGCATTTTGGCGCATGCCGACGATGTCCTGACTGATGAAGAAACGCTGTTTATCGGCCGGGTCGGGCAGGCGATGGGAGTTGAACTGGATAAAATTGAACAGATCAGCAACTGGGTTATTGATAAAATTATTCTTGCCGAAGAAGCTAAAATTATTTTCGAAGAAGTCGGAAGTCAAGCGTAAACTCAGGAGGTTTTATCATGGACGAAACTGAAAAAAGCAGAATGGCACAGCAGGAAAGGCTGGAACGCCTGCGGCGAATTCAGCTGGGACGACAAGATCGTCTCGACAGCCCGAAGAATATTATTCAGCGGGCGGTTCAGCGCGAATATCCCGATATGGACCGTATGCAGGCCGAAAAAGTCACCCGCGAGTTGGTGCTGGCGCCGAAAAAATCGACAATTAAAATCGGTAATGATGAAATTAAAGTTGCCGATTTGCAGTTTCAGATTGCGGAATCTCTCGAAATGATCAGTTCCGAAACTTCTTCTTCGCAGGAATATTTCAGCTGGTTTACCGAAAGTTCGGAAATCATGCAGCATATGAACGACGGTTTCGTGTCCGAAGACGACCTGAAAAAACGCAACGAGTGGATTGAGATGTCATATTCCCGTGAGGCCGAAATACTGACCTGTCTCGGTTTGTACCAGGGCAGTGCTTTCCCCGAAGCCAAGAAAAAATATGCGGACATTTACAATAAGCTGGTCAAGCTGCGTCAGATTCGCAACGCTATCAAAGAAAGCACCGCCAACAAGGCGGACAAACCGCAGGAAGTCGACATTAAGAAAAAAGAAAACGACTATAAAAAGGCGGTCGTCTATGTTGCGGCAATGCGAGAGTTTATGAAACGTCCGCCGCGCTGGAACATGCCCAAACGGACTTTACAAAAACTTAACATGTATCATGGCGATGATGACGATCTGGACGACGATTACGATGATTTCTACGAACAGTACGAAGATGACGATCTGCGCCGTTCCGACGAAGAAAACCGGATTTATCAGGGCGAGGCAAACGAAATTACCGAATTGAATTTCAGTTTTAACGATTCTTTGAAAGAAGAAATTCTTTTCCACTGGGATGACGATCGGATGCAGTCGTATGAACGCAGCGCCGCCGAAGAATTTATCGAAAAGATTGACGAAGCCCAACCGGCGTTGCAGACCGAAGAAGACATCCGCGATCATATTGCCCGCCTTTCCGGCCGCCGCCCGCCGCTGAAAAACCGTCCGTCCGGTTATACGATGGACCGGGCACGGGCTTTTAGCAGCATGCATTACAATTCGTTGTCGGCAACCCGGCGGCAGTATGCATAAAAAAACTGGACAATTGATCGGGAATTGTTTAAATTAACCCTGCAATGTTTTAAAATTATGAGGAGAATTTTTTATGGGTGCTTTGCTTGAACCGTTTGTGTGGATGCTTGGAATTATCGTAGATATCTATTTTACGGTCGTCTTGGCGGAAGTTGCCGTTCACTGGCTGATTCATTTCAAAATACTGGACGTTAAAAGCGTTTATGTGGCTAAGGCTGTCGAAATTTTAACCAAGGTTACCCAGCCGGTTTATAAGAAAATTTCGGAAAAAGTTCCCGCCTTTTCGGGAGTGGACTTCTCTCCGTTTATTCTGCTGATGGCATTGTTGTTTTTAAGCCGTTTCATCTATCGGCTTGACGTGATGCTGATGTAACCGGTGAACTCGAAAAACAAGTCGGGCGGCTTTGGCTGCCCGATTATACTTTTAAAAGGAAAAAAATGTTTTTTACGGAAACGGATGACGGAATTATCCTGCGGGTGCGCTTGACACCGAACGCGGCCGCGGCGGCGGTAAAAGGCGTCTTTGTCGACGAAAAGGGAACGGCGTATTTGAAAATCAGCGTTGTCAGCGTTCCGGAGAAAGGGCGTGCCAACCGCGAATTGATCAAACTTCTGAGTGCAAAGTTGAAGGTTGCCAAATCGGAATTAGAACTTGTCAACGGTGAAATTTCCCATTATAAGAAAATTCTGATTACCGGTGACCGGCAAAACGTTTTAAGACAGATGGAAATATGGGTAAAGGAGAATCGACATGACGGCGCAGATTATTGACGGCAAAACGGCGGCGCGGGAATTGCGCGACCGACTGGCGGAAAAAATTGCGGAATGGCAGGTCAAGCCCTATCTGGCGGTCATTTTGGTCGGGAACGATCCGGCCAGTCTCATTTATGACCGCAATAAACAAAAAGCGGCGTTGGAAATGGGGATGAAATGCGATATTCATCATTTGCCCGAAACGACGACCGAATCCGAATTGTCCGCTTTAATTCGTCGCCTGAACGAAGACCGGGAGGTGAACGGCATCTTGGTGCAAATGCCGCTGCCGCGCCATATCGACAGCTCAAAAATTATCGAAACGATTGCTCACGAAAAGGATGTTGACGGTTTTGGCCCTTATAATGCCGGGTTGTTGCATGAAAACGATCCGCGGGCCATGGTGGCGGCAACGCCGAAAGGCATTCTGTATCTTTTGCAGCAGCATCTGGGGGATTTGAGCGGTAAACATGCAGTCATTATCGGCCGTTCCAACATCGTCGGCCGTCCGCTGGCTTCGCTTTTGCTCAACCATCACTGCACGGTAACCGTAACCCACAGCAAGACGGTCGGATTGCCGGAGATTACGCGGCAGGCCGATATTTTGGTGGCGGCTTGCGGATGCCCGCGAATGGTGAAAAAAGACTGGGTTAAAAAGGGGGCGACGGTGATTGATGTCGGTATCAACCGGATCGACGGAAAGTTGTGCGGAGACGTTGACTTTGAGGAAGTAAAAGAGCAGGCCGCCCATATCACGCCGGTTCCCGGCGGGGTCGGTCCGATGACGATTGCCATGCTGCTCGACAATACCTGTCAGGCTTATCTAAACCAAAATAACAATCTTAAAAAATAGGCGCAGAAATATTATATAGACTCTGAGTTGTTTATTCATCATGCCGAAAAGGGAATAAAAACATGGAGCAGGCGGGGCGCATCTTTATGATTGACGGCAATAACGGTCTGAACAGCCGTTACCAGCATTTGTTGGAGGAACATGGGTATGAAGTTTTTGCCACCGACAACGCGTATAAGTTGATCCGTTATGCGCCGGAGCTTCAGCCGCGATTGTACGTGGTTGACAATGAAGCCGAAAATGTCGATGCCTGGCAGGTGTTAAACTACCTTGTCGCCAACCGTTATTTGGATGAAGCGCCGGCCGTCATGTTGAACGCGGAGGCTTCGCCCGACGTTGTTAAAGGTGCGGCTCATTATGTTGCCCGACAGGATACGGATCGGTTGCTTGAAATTGTCGACGCTTATTTTAAAGGCGGTGCCGGTTACCGGGTGCTGTTGTTGGAAGATAACCTTCCTTATTCGGACAAAGACTTCAGCGGCATGGACGAGTTTCGCGTTTCTTATTTCAAAGTTTATGACGCCCACGGCGCCAAAATGTTTTTGCAGCGCAACGCACCGCAGGCGTTGATTGTCCACAGTGCGGAAGAGGATTATGATAAAATAAAAAGCGAGATCGGTTTTAAAAATACTTTTTATGTGGAAAATCGCAACAATCTGCAAAAATTATTTTCGTTTCTTAAATAAGTTGTGTTATAACCCTGACTTATAAATATGACGGGGTGGTGACTGATGAAATATTTGAGACGAATGTACGACTGGCTGATTAACGCGGCTTCGGGGCCTTATGCTCTGCCGATTCTGCTGGCGGTATCGTTTATGGAAAGTTCTTTTTTTCCGATCCCCCCTGATATTATGTTGATCCCGATGGTGTTGGCGACGCCGAAAAAAGCGTGGCATATTGCCGGTTTGGCAACGGCTGCAAGCGTGGTCGGCGGCTATTTCGGCTATGCGATCGGTTTTTACGGATATGATCTGATTGCACGGCCGATTTTGGATTTTTACGGTTACAGTCACCAGTTTGACGTTTTTAAGGGATATTATCATGAATGGGGGGCGTGGATCGTTTTCGGAGCGGGGATTACGCCGTTTCCCTACAAAGTGATTACGATTGCCAGCGGTGCGGTGGATCTGAATCTGTGGGTTTTCGGGCTGGCTTCGGTGGCTGCGCGCGGTTTGCGCTTTTTTATCGTCGCCTGGTTGTTAAAAAAATTCGGCGAACCGATCCGAACTTTTATCGAAAAGAATCTGGGAATACTTTCGGTTTTGTTTTTGCTGCTGTTAATCGGCGGTTTTGCCGCGATAAAATATTTGTAATTCGAAAATGTAAGATAACGACAAAACCCGGCAATGCCGGGTTTTGTCGTTAATGGTTTGTTTCCGTCAGTCTTTGTGGCGGAAAGTGATTCGGCCTTTGGTTAAGTCGTAAGGGGTCATTTCGATGTCAACTTTGTCTCCGACCATAACCCGAATGCGGAATTTGCGCATTTTCCCGGCGGTATGAGCCAGAATTTCGACGCCGTTTTCCAATTTTACCCTGAACATGGCATTAGGCAGTTTTTCAATAACCGTACCGGCCAACTCCAGCAATTCTTCTTTCATAAATTGTTACCTCATTGTTTTTTAGCTAAGTGTATAAACCCTAAATTCTTTTTTGGCAAATTATTTCTGCAATCCTTTGGAAAAAAGTGTATTTTTTATTAGCCAAATGTTAATAAGAGGAGTATATATAAAAGCAGATGAATGAAAATTTTTGTATAGGGCATTAAAATGAAAAAAGATATGCTGCAGGAAAATCGCCGGGCTTTGCTTACGGAAGAAGATTATGAAGCGATGTTGAGCTGGGGGGATCAGGAAGTTGCTTTTATCAAAAGCGACAAAATCTCCGATAACGAAGTGTGGAAAATCTATACCGCCGACGGAACGCAGCTGGCAATTGCCGACAGCCGGGATTTTGCCTTTATTCTGGCGCGTCAGAACGACCTTGATCCCAAAAGCGTTCATTGATTTTTGAAATAAGACGTTTCGGCGAACGACTGGAAACGAATGTAAAAAATGCGGCTGAGTAAGCCGCATTTTTTATGTAACGTGACGTGATTTATTCCGCCTGTTTTTCCTTGAACTCCAACACCTTGATCTGCTGTTCGATTTTAGAACGGTCATAAAACGGGATAAGCGGCTTATCAAGGCCGTTTTCGAGCTTTTTGAGCGTGGCATCACGATCAAATTCTCCGGTATTGTCCTTTAAACCCAGAGCATGATTCCACTGAAAAACGGCTTCCCGTTTGCGGCCGATTTGCCAGTAGGCATCTCCGAGATGATCATAAATCAGAGCTTCGGAAGAAGCTTGATCGGAAGCTTTTTCGAGATATTCCGCCGCCCGGTCATATTCGCCGATTTTGTAAAAAGCCCAGCCGATGCTGTCGGTGATAGTTCCTTCGGCGGCGGCGGGCGCATAGGCGGAAACAATCAATTCAAAAGCTTCTTCAATGTTTTTGTTTTGCTGCAGCAAAATATATCCGAGATGATTTTTGGTCATCCGGTTGGGCCGGAGCTGCAGAACTTTACGAAAATAGCGTTCGGCGGTATCGTGATCGCCGGCGGCGTCGTAAGAAACTCCGAGGGCAAAGTAAAGCGGCCAGACTTCGGCAACGGCTTCGCCGGGATAGAGGTCGATCGCTTTTTGATAATACTGCGCCGCCTCGGCATATTTATGATTAAGGCGGGCCACTTCGCCGAGGTTGGTCAAAATATCGGGATTGGGCGGATAGTCGCTGTACAGCCGACGGAAGATTTTTTCGGCGGCGGCGGTGTCATTCATGCGCATGAGGTTTTTGCCGCGTTGAAACAATGCCGTGTAGGCGGCATAACTGTCGGGTGCCACTTTCTGATAAACCTGGTTGGCCTCGGCATACAATTCCCTTTTTTCGAGCATGTCGGCGGTGAGCAAAAGCGGCAGCGGATAGCCGGGATTGCTGTACGAAGCCAGCGAGGAGAACAGAAGGGCAAGATCGTTGTTGTTATTGTCCTGTTGCAGAAGCAGGGCGATGCTGAACAAAGCGTCGGACAGTCCGATTTCGGGAGATTTCAGAACCGGGGCAACGGACGAATCGCTTTTTTTGAGGTCTTCAATCACCGATTTCATCATCAGATTGTTTTTGTTGACGGCATTGCGGGTGGCAGACAAAGCTTTGTCGGGTTCGTTTTGCCGCAAATAAAAGTTGGCAATCACCTGCAACGGAAAAACCGCGAGTTCCATATGTTTAATGTTCATCAGCGCCGTGTAATGCGCGGCGGCGGCTTTGGTATTGCCGAGATAGTCGTTGATGGCGCCGGCATGGAAAAAATACAGCGGTTTAAAGGCTTCGTTTTCACCGAGCGGCGCAAGAGCTTTGAGGGCGGCGGGGCCGTCGTTCATGCCGGCATGACTCCAAGCGGTGATCAACGGGTTGAAAACGGCCTGAGCAAACGGGTTGTTACATTTGGATATGGTTTCTGCCGCTTGCCGATACTGTTTGTTCTTAACCAGATGGATAGCTTCGAGGGTGTAAATAAACGGACTGTCGTCGCCTTTTTTCTGAGCGATTTTGGCATATTTTATTGCTTCGTCAATTCTGCCCTGAGAGGTGAGAATAATATACAACTGGTTGGGCAGCATCTGGTTGTCGGGAGTGTCGGCGACGGCGGCCATGTAATAATCGGCGGCGGTGTTGAGATCATGGCGGATATGTGCAACCCGTCCGGCAAGGTAACTGCCGTAGTTGGTTGCGGCGGCTTGCGGGGCAGGCATCGGGTTTGCCGTCGTTTCCGCCGGAGCCGGGAGATCGGAAACGGGCGTTGTTTCCGATTTAAAAAGGGTACAGGAATTGGCAATGACAATTCCGATCAGGATGGAAAGTAGATATGCTGCTTTTTCAATCACTTTTATAACTCCGTTCATTTTTCCAGGCGTCTCCAGTTTAGTTCAGACTCGCCCATCTTACAACATAATTGTAATAATATGAAGATAATTTAATTATTTGTTTGCAAAAGAAAACGGAACGGCATAGCATAATCATCATGATGAACGAAAAAGAATTGCTGGAATGGTATATTGCTGCCGGGGTCGATGCGATCTTCGGCGACGTTCCCGGTTGCGTGCAAAAAATGCCGACACAGCCGGCAAAGCCCGAGAATCCGGCAGAATTTTCGCCGCGTCCGGCCATTACCGATTTGGCACAAATGAGTCTGAAAGCCTGCAAAAACGCCCGAGATGTCTGCGAGGCAGCCTCATCGTTGGACGAACTGCGGGCAGCGGTGGAGGCCTTTGACGGCTGTTCGCTGAAACTGACTTCCAACAAAACCGTTTTCGGCGGCGGCAATCCGAATGCAAAAATCATGATTGTCGGCGAAGCGCCGGGAGCAGACGAAGACAGAATCGGGGAACCGTTTGTCGGTCGCAGCGGTCGGCTTCTGGACAAGATGCTGTCCGCAATCGGATTGGATCGTACGACGGTTTATATCACCAACGTTTTGCCGTGGCGGCCGCCCGGAAACCGAACGCCGACGGATGCCGAAGTTGCGGTATGCCTGCCTTTTCTGAAACGCCAGATTGAATTGATGAAACCGGAGATTATTTTGGTTTTGGGCGGAAGTGCGGCCAACAGTCTGTTGGATAACGAAGAATCTATTTCACGGCTGCGGGGCAAATGGCTTGAATATAAGACCTTAAAAGGCGACGCCTGTGCGGTGTTGGCGAGTTTCCACCCCGCCTATCTGCTGCGCAATCCGGCGCAAAAGTCCAAAGTCTGGGCAGATTTGTTGCGTTTGGCGAAAAAATTGCACAATAATTAGGTTTTTATTCATAATTTGTTGGTAAATTTAAAAAAATTGAATTATTATTTGGTAAATCTTGATAAATAACTTTTGAGGAAAGCAAAATGAACATTAACAAAAAAGTTTTCGGTTTGGCACTCAGCCTTCTGTTGGCAACCAATATCAGCTCGGCGGGAGCAGCGCCGGCTGCCGCCGCTGCCGGTGACAGCGACAATGTCGAAGAAGTGTTGTTTAAAATTCATGACGTTACACCGGTTAAAAATCGTGACGGTGAAGTCATTGCCTGTGACTTTAATACCACTTTCTATAACCGTTCGTCCTACAATATCAAAGAAGCTTTGTTGGATTTTGCATGGAAAGATGCTTCTCTTGAAGAAGTTATCAACGAAGAAAAAGAAGAAGATGCCGCCAAACAAAACCGCAATGTTAACCGTTCTTATTCGGAAACCGAGAGAAGAACTTCCAAGGACGTCAGTGTCATGATTGAAGTTCCTTCCGTCAAGTCTTACAAGCAGGTTACCATTAACAACCGTATCAATACCGACCGCTGCTTTCTTTTGATCGAAAAAGTTGATTTTAATGTCAAATCCTGCAGTGCCGACGGTCTGTCCGGTGCCAACCGGTCTGCTCGCCGCAGCAGCCAGGGAAATGCCTGCAGCCGCATGTTCAAATACGTTTCTCCCGAAGATGCTCAGTATTATTTGGACTTTAAGGAAATTACCCCCGACGAAGAAAAAGCGCGCGAAGATGCCAAAAAGCAGGAAAGCAAGGATGAAGCCGAAAGCATTTACGCCAAAACGGTTGAAACTTTGGGAGCCGCCGGAAGTATTATCAGCGGAATCAAATAATATTTTAACAAGGGTGTGCCGATGAAGAGAATAAATATATTCATAATATTTTCGGCTGTTGTTGCCGGGCTTGTGCTTGCACAACCGGCAGCCGCCCAGTTTTTTAACGCGGCAGGCAACCGCGCGACGGTTCAGTCTCCGGCAGCCGCTTCGGTTTCCGATACTCAGGCGGCGCCAAAAGCTGACGCCGGCCCCTCTCGGCCGGAAGCCAAGCATTCGGTTGTCGAGACGGCCGAAAACACCGAAGCCGGCGAGGTCGAAAAACAGCCGGTCAATTCTCCTTTTGATTATGCCTACGGCAAAAAACAATCTCAACCGCAGGCTCAAAAGACCCAGGAACCGTTCCGTCGCTATTCGCAGGTCGGTGGGATAACGGTCGAAACAACCGAGGATCATCCCGAAGACGAATTGATTATGTTGTTTATGCGCGATTTTAGCATTTATCGCAGCCCCTCGGGAAGAATCCGCTGCAGCGCCCGCTTTGCCGTAATGACAACCTTGCCGTTTAAGCTGTCAAACATCAGCTATCGGCTCAAATGGCCGGGAATGGAAACGGTCTTGACCTTCAGCGATGTTGAACCCGGGGTGGAAAACCATTTCGATTACGGTTTGCTGGGAGACGGCTGTTACAGCATGGACAAGCAACCCAACATCATCGTCAACCGCTGCCGGGTCAAAGGAATGACACAGCGGCAATGTGCGGCAAAAATTCGTTGGCTTAAGGAAATTTAGAAGTTGGTTTGAGTAAAAAATTGAAAAAAGTTTTGACAGTGTTTTTGGCGTTGCTGATGCTTCCGTGGGAGGCCGCGGCAGCGTCAAAAAATTTTAAAATTATCGACCCGACGGTTTATCGTCGGGTACGGGAGCAGGCTGCCGTTTCCGAAGCCGACGTCAAACTTTACCGTGATATTTTCGCCGCTTTGAAAGCCAACGACATTAAAACGGCGGAAGAATTGCAGAAACAACTCAAAGGCCATGCGTTGCTCGGGCATGTGCTGGCCGAAAAATATCTGCATAAAGATTACAAATCTTCTTATGAAGAATTGCAAAACTGGCTAAAAAAGTATCCGATGCTTCCGCAATATCAGAGGATTAAAAATCTGGCAGTGACGAAAGCGCCCGGCTACAAGCCTCCCAAGCCGGTCAAGGAAAAGAAAAAGATTTATGCGTCCTACAGCTGGTACAAGGACGGTTATACGCGTCTTAAAGCGGCCGACCGCAAATATGTCAAAACCAAAATTGACGAATTTCTCAAATCGATCCGCAGTTCCAAGCATGAGACGGCGGTCAAAATATTAAATGACAAAAAGTTCAAAAAACTGATGCCGGTGAAGAATTATGATGCGATGAGCGCGACTTTGGCCTCGGCTTATTTTCTGGAAGGTGACAATAAAGCGGCCTTAAAATGGAGCCGGCAGCCGATTTTACGCAGTCGTGACGCGACGGCGAGCTGGTTTGGCGGTCTGGCAGCCTGGAAGGAAAAAAATTATAAACTGGCGGCCGATTATTTTGGCAGGCTGGCACGCCTGAAGGATAATGATCCCTGGTTGATAGCCGCCGGCGCTTATTGGGCATATCGCGCCAACATCAAGTTAAAGCGTCCTGACGGCGCAACGGCCAACTTGCGGCTTGCCACCAAATATCCGCGTACTTTTTACGGGATTCTGGCCCGTTACATGCTGACGGACAAAGTCAGCTATGACTGGCAGCCGCGTCATTATTTTAACCGTTTGGACGACAAATCTTACATAAAAGAAATCGCGGCATCTCCGGCGATCCGGCGCGGGGTTCTGCTGGCGGAAGCGGGGCAGCCGGATTTGGCCGAAAGTGATTTGCGCCGCAATTACGGCAAAATGAACATTCGCCAGAAAGAACTTTTGCTTTATATCAGCAGCCAGTACAGCCTAGCAAATTTGAGCTTTGTGGTGGCCAACGATCTGAAAAACTATGAAAAAGGTCGCGCCTATGATCCGTTTTTATATCCGCAGCCCGCTTGGCAGCCCGAGCCGGGGTGGACGGTTAATCCGGCATGGGTATGGGCGCTTACCCGTCAGGAATCTTTGTTTGCGCCGACGGTGCGCAGCCATGCCGGTGCTTGCGGACTGATGCAGGTGATGCCGGCAACCGCAGCCGAAGTGACCGGCGATAAGTCTTTTAAAACCAACTGGCGGCCGTTGTTTGATCGTCAGGTTAATCTGAAGATCGGTCAGGATTATGTTTCTCTGTTGCGGCAAAAAGAACATGTCGGCGACAATTTGATTTTTTTGGCGGCTTCTTATAACGGCGGCCCGCATAATCTGAAACGATGGGTTGAAAATATTGATTATCAAAACGATCCCTTGTTGTTTATGGAAATGATTCCGTGGCGGGAAACCCGCTTGTATGTTAAGCGGGTGATTACCAACTATTGGATGTATGGATCGCGGTTGCGGCAAAAGCAGCAAAGTTTGCAGCAATTTTTGGAAGGCAAGTGGCCGTTGTTGGATGAAGTGCCGCAATCGTAATTTTGCCCCGGAGACGGGGCTTTTTTATGAAATAAGGAATTTTCCGCCGGAAAACGTCGGCAAAAGCAGTCGTACCTTTGCGATTGAGAGGATTTGTTGCTGACGCTTCCGAAGTTTATTCTCTCTCTGTTTTGTCAAAAAAAAGCGCTGAGTTTGAAAAAATGACAAAAAAGTAGGATTTTGCTTGCAATTTGTGACAAAAAACATATAATAAAGGTATAACAAAATTAATCTGTTCAATTTTTCTATTCAATTATTCGCAAGCTTGCCATCATAAAATTAGGTTTTACCTTTTTTATCGGTTGTAACTGTCGAAAATTTGAGTGAAAACTTGAACAGACAGCAGTAATAACCTTTAAATCTAAATATTATGGAAACAACGACAATAACTGAGACCGTAACTTTATGTTTATCTCTAAAAATTAGTTTGGGTGTAATGATATTGACCGGTTTATGGTTGATGTTTACCACTAAAACCGATGATGCCATAGAGACATGGGTATCTTTGTTTGTAAATTTCTTACCGGTTTTGGTAGGAGGGATAATCGACGGTATCATTAATAAGTTTTTCCCGGGATATACGGAGATGATTGTGACCTTAACAGGCATCGTGATTGTCAATGTTTTTCTGGTGATTGTTCACTGGGGATCTTGGAGAAAAACAAAAAATGAGTTTTTGTTCTGACAACACCAAGTCTCCGGTGTTGAAGGCTAACAATAGGAGACAAATGTAAAATTTAAAAAAAATTAAGACTATGATAGCAAGTATTATTTTCGGAGGTTTCATTCTGTGCGTTATTTGCGGCGCATGCAAAGAATTGTTTTACAACGGTTTGAGTTATGGGCTTGAACTGGTAATTACGGCATTCCTCGGCGCGCTTATCGGCTGGATTTTCGGCGGTATGTGGGCTTTTGGTGCTGTGATCGGCGGAATCTATACGATCTTTTGCTGGGTGACCGGTAGAAGAAACGTTTTGATTTCGTGGTGGTTCTACAGAGGTTAACCCCTGAAATCAAAGAAAAGACTGCTTCCGTAAGGGAGCAGTCTTTTCTTATGTGAAAATAACGGGATATCGAATAGCAAGCTGCCGGCAAATAAAAAAATCCGGCGGTTGTTGAAAAGACCGGAAGCATCATTATCTTATTTAGCGAAAGATAATTAAGAGGTATACGATGATGGAATTATATTTATTTGTGGCTTTGTTTTTAATTTATGCCCTGACGTCTCTGATGGCGGACAAGTTTGTGATGCGCCGGGTGTGGATGGGGGCTTTTTTGGTTTCTTTTGTTGTCACCGCGGTGTCGATCAGCTTTTTGCGTTTTACCAACCAGGAAGTGATGATGAATGCGACCGAACTGAGCTGGTATTATATTTTGTATCTTTTTGCTTCGCTGATGGTTGTGCTCGGACTGATCAACATCTGGATGTTCAGACGCCAGATCTGGAACGTTTTGTTTACCAGAACGCCGGATGCCGAAGCGGACGATGACGACGACGATGACGTTACCGCGAAAAAACACCGTAAGATCTAGTTGACCTTGCGGATATATACCGGTTGCCGCGATTTGCCGATTTCGATCGAATATTTATGGATTCCCGGAATTGAAAAATGGCTGGAAGCATTGAGAATCCGGCGGGCGAGATCGGCATTGCGGCTGTGAATCAGATAAGAGTTTTTATAGGCCTTGACCCGTGTAAACGGAACTTTCTTGACGGCTTCGAGGGCCTGTTCCAAACTTTCCCATACCGGGCAGCCGACCAAATCCCGTCCGTAAGGCGTGATGGCGGTGTCGGGACCTTCCTGTTCAAAATCCTTAATTGTTTTTCCGAACAACAGCAAAAGGTTTTCGTTGGTTTCCTGCGGATTGTCGCTGGCGTGTACCAGATTGCCGCCGCCGGTTAACTGACGGTATTCGTATTTGCTTTTGACAATGTTGACATTTTTGCCGTTTGCATACTGGGGGTTGTGGTCGTATACCAAATACACCCGAAAAGTCCCGGCGCCGGTTTCTTTTTCTTTTTTACATCCTTTGGGCAGTTTTTTGCCGTAGAATCGTGCCAAATTGAGGGAAAAATTTTCCGGTTTCCAAGTCACTTCGAGAACTCGGAAAATTTCGAATTTCTTTTTGAGATCGGCCGCGATCTGTTTTTCCATAAACCGGGCGTTCTGCCATACAATAAACAGGTAAAGCTCTTTTTGCATCTTTTTCCTCAAATTAAGTTTTAAAAAATATAGTGTTTTTTAACGACTTGCGCAATACAAATTATAAGTCGTGTGCAAAATGTAATCAGTACTTGTGTTTTAATGTTGCGATACTATAATTAGTTGTGATCTGACTAAACTAAAAGTATGTAATAATTGTATTAGTGAGGATATTCTATAATGAAGAAAGTTGCTATTATCGGAACCGGATATGTCGGGCTGCCAACCGGGGTCGGCCTTGCCGAACTGGGTAACCGCGTCGTTTGCGTTGACAAACTGGCAGACAAGATCGACAAACTCAACCGGGGCGAGTTGACTTTATATGAAGACGGAATGGAAGAATTGTTTTGCAAGAACGTTGCAGCCGGCGCGCTTTCTTTTACCACCGATATGGAATCGGCGGTGAAAGGGGCGGATATTGTCATGCTGGCGGTCGGAACGCCGCCGCATCCGGTGACAAAGGAAGCCGATCTTAAATATATTTATGCAGCTGCCGAAGAGTTGGCCGGATATCTGGACGGCTATACGGTTGTGGCAACCAAATCGACGGTTCCGGTCGGAACCGGTGACGAGATTGAACAAATCATCGCCAAAGTCAATCCGAAGGCCGATTTTGACGTTGTTTCTCTGCCCGAATTCCTGCGGGAAGGTTTTGCAATTCACGATTTCTTCAATCCGGATCGGATTGTAATCGGCACCGACAGCGAAAAAGCGCGGGGCGTGATGCTGGAATTGTATCGTCCGTTTGAAGGAAAAAGCGAATTTTTGTGTGTTAAGCGCCGTTCTTCGGAAACCATCAAATATGCATCCAACGCCTTTTTGGCAATGAAAATTCATTATGTTAACGAAATGGCGGATTTCTGCGAATGCTCCGGAGCCGACATCCGCGAAGTGGCGAAAGGGATGGGGTTGGACTCCCGTATCGGCAAAAAATTCCTCAATCCGGGGCCCGGTTACGGCGGATCGTGTTTTCCGAAAGATACCAACGCAATGGCGCAAATGGGCAAAAAATTCGGTTCGCATCTCAATCTGATTGAAACGACAATTGCCGAAAACGACAACCGCAAGGTGAAAATGGGGCAACGCGTCATTGAGGCGATTAAAGAACATCCGGAAGGAAAAATTGCCGTTCTCGGGTTGGCGTTCAAAGGCGGAACCGATGACTGCCGCGAATCTCCGGCTATTGATATTATTAAGGAAATGATTAAATATTCCCGCAATATCACGGTATACGACCCGAAAGCGCTGAATAACGCCAAATCCATCTTGAACAATACGGTGTCTTATGCCAATGATGCGGAAGAAGCCTGCACGGGAGCCGACGTCGCGGTAATTCTGACCGAATGGGAAGATTTCCGTACGCTTGATCTCGGGCGGCTGGCAAAAATTATGAACTGTGCCAAGATCGTCGATCTGCGCAATATGCTCAGTGCCGATGCGGTTAAACAGGCCGGTTTTGAATATCAGTGTATCGGACAAAGGAAATAAGCAAATGAAAGTTTTGGTGATCGGCGGTGCAGGTTATATCGGTTCTCACGTTGTTAAAGAGCTTTTGGACCGGGGCGCGCAAGCGGTGGTTTATGACGATCTTTCAAGCGGCCACAAAATTAACCTGTTCCCCGGCGCCGGCTTTGTCGAAGGCAATATCCTCGATTATCCGAAGCTCAAGACGGCAATGGAAGACGGAATTGACGCCGTGGTTCATCTGGCCGCTAAAAAAGCGGTGGGAGAATCGATGGACAATCCCGAACTGTATGCCGAGAACAATCTGATCGGGGCAGTTAATATTTTGAACGCGATGGCCAAAAGCAACGTCAAGGCGTTTGTCTTTTCTTCTTCGGCAGCGGTTTACGGCATGCCCGAATATTGGCCGATTGACGAGACGCATCCGCTCAATCCGATCAGTTTCTATGGTTTTACCAAAGTTGAAATGGAACGCCTGATGGAATGGTATGACCGGCTGCGGGGCATCAAATATACCGCGCTGCGATACTTCAACGCGGCCGGTTACGATGCCGGCGGCGCAATTAAGGGCCGTGACCGCAATCCGCAAAATCTGCTGCCGATTATTCGTGAAGTGGTGGACGGCAAACGCGAATGCCTGCAGATTTTCGGCAATGATTATGAAACCCCCGACGGAACCTGCATACGGGATTATGTGCATGTATCCGATCTGGCGGCCGCCCATGTACAGGCAATTAACCGCCTGCTCGAAGGCAAACCGTCTGCGGTCTTCAATTTGGGAACAAACAACGGCGTTACGGTGAAGGAAGTGGTGGCGGCCACTGAGAAGGTAACCGGCAAGCCGCTTCCGGTGCGGTATGCGCCGCGGCGCCCGGGAGATCCGGCCGTGTTGCTTGCTTCTAACCGCAAGGCCGAAACCGAGTTGGGGTGGAAACCGGTCTACACTTCCATTGAAGATATTATACGTACCGAACTGGCCTGAACAGGGTGTGGAACGACAGGCAGACGGAATAAAAGCGCTTCAGAAGCATTGAAGGGAGGAGACAACAATGATATATATGATCCGACATGCAGAAAGCATGAGTAATGCCGGTGCCAGAACCTCGAGTCACGGCGGCGCCGTGTTGTCGGAAAACGGAAAAAAACAAGCGCTGGCGCTTGCCGAAAAGCTGAATTTTCGACCGGATCTGATTGTTGTTTCGCCGTTTGTACGCACACGGCAGACGGCAGCGCCGTTGTTGGAAAAATATCCTGAGACACCGGTCGAGGTCTGGCCGGTGCAGGAATTTTCGTTTTTGGATGCAGACCGTTGCAACAACACCACTCAGGAAGAAAGACTTCCGTGGGTAGAAGCGTATTTTGCCCGTAACGATCCCGATTATGTTGACGAACGTGATGCCGAATCCTTCAACCAAATGCTGTCGCGGGTTGATGATATGCTGGCTCGTTTACGAAAGCTGCGCAAACGCAATGTGGTCGTTTTCAGCCACGGGAACTTTATGCGGGCGGTTAGGCTGCGTTTGCACAATCTGCCGCCGGAACTGCCGGTATTTGTGCAGCAGCCGGTATGGGAAAATACGGCAGTGTTCGATTTGACCTCTTATTTGTAAAAAGGCGTATGGCCGGTAAACGGTGATAAGTACGACAATTTGTTTGCCAAGTCGGGCAGCGGGTGTATTATGACAGGGTCAGCCAACTGTAAGGAAACCTGCCATGAAAAAGCTTTTTTCATCAAAAATTTTTTTAATTATCGGCGCCGCAACCGCCTTTTTGGGCTTGTCCGCCGGCGCCGTTTATTTGTACTTGACGCCTAAAAGTTACACTCTGCACGAAAAACAGCCGACAGAGGTTTCCGTACGTTCGGTTTCACATCCGATGTACACGACTGTCCGGGATGACGGGATTGTCGTGGATACGGTTGAGGCATATTTCAGTGATGCGGCGTTTAAGCTGGGGTTGAGCGAAGAGGAATTAAACCGGGGGCTGACGGTCAATCCGCCGGTCAAGGGCAGCTGGTCTTTGCCCAACGACCGCACCCTGCGGCTGACGCCTTCCGCCGATTGGATTCCCGCTGCCGAATATACGGTAAGGATTGCCGACAGTCTTCTGAGTGACGGGATTGTCTTAAAAGACCGGACTTTTTCTTTCCGTGCCCCCGATTTTCGGGCAACCGCGGAAAACAAGGATTTTTACGAATCGCCTCAGGACGTGCGTTCCAAACATGCGGTGGCCACCTTTTCCTTTACCTATCCGCTGCAAACAAAAGATCTTCAGAAACAAATCCGGGTTTATTCGGACAACGGCGAAGAATACGATTTCACTTATAATCTGACCGACCAAGATCATAAGCTGCATGTGATGTCTTCTCCGGTGACGATCAAGAAAGACGCCGATTTTATCAATATCGAAGTAGATAAGGTTGCCAACGCCTATAACGATCGCAAACTGCAGGCTGCGGTGCGGGCGGTGGTTTCGGTGCCGGGAATTTCCGATTTTTTCAAAGTGACGTCGGTTGACAGCCGTATTGTGCGCAATGAGCAAAAAGAAAACCGGCCGGAACAGATTTTGCTGACGGAGTTTTCGACCGCGGTCAGCGGCGAAGAGGCAAAAGCCAATATTGAGTTGTATGTCAGTGATGAAACGTATTGCGGCAATTTGCAATCAAAGTCGGCCAAAAAGAACGACAACGAGAAGACAGCGCTTGTTTCTGCCTTCCCGAAATTAGAGCTGAACCGGATTGATTCGGGACAAAAGGCAGCCAAGACATATAATTTCCGATATGATTACAGCGGCGAACCGCGTTGTCTGGTCGTACTGATCAAGCGGAATATCCGTTCCGAAGAAGGGTATAAGCTGGGAAGCGACGAAGTTTACTTCCTTCCGACGTCGGCTTACCCGGTTGAAGCGGGAATAGCTTTTGACGGCGCGGTTCTTCCGCTTAAAAGCGATAAGAACCTGCCGTTGGTTTCGCGCGGGGCAGATAAGCTGAAAGTCAAAGTGGCGCGGATTGCTTCCGTCAACCTTAATCATCTGGTGACCCAGACCGGTGGCAATTTTGCGACGCCTTATTTTATTAACCGTTACAGTTTTAACGAAGACAACATTGCCGAAGTTTTTGAAAAAGAATTGAGCATTAATTTGCAGCACCCGGCAGATCAGGTTTATTCGTCACTTGATCTCGGCGAATATTTTCAGGATAAAAAAGGCATTTTTCTGGTTAAAGTGAGCGGAAGTTTGCGTCAATCGGGCGCAAGCGCGGAAGACTCGCGACTGATCGTTATTACCGATCTGGGCATTATTGTCAAAGACAATGCCGACGGTACGCATGCGGTTTTGGTTTCTTCGATTGCCGAGGAAGGGCCGGTTGAGGGCGCGTTGGTAGAAGTGTTGGGCAAAAACGGACGCCCTGTCGTTTCCGGGTATACCGATGCGCAGGGTTTTACGGAGATTCCCGATTTTTCGGCGTTTCGCAATGACAAGCAGGCCGTCGTTTATAAAGTAAGCCGACAGGGAGACCTTTCTTATTTGCCGGTCAACCGTTACGATCGTCGCACCGACGTTTCGCGTTTTGATGTCGGCGGCGTTTATGATGACGATTATATGCCCAAGGATATTGTTTCCGCTTACGGTTTTTCCGATCGCGGAATCTACCGTCCCGGCGAAGAAGCTTATTTCGGGCTGATTGTCCGGCAAAAAGATCTCAGTATACCGCAGAATCTGCCGATGAGTTTGGAAATCCGCAATCAAAACGATGATAAAGTGGCCGAGAAAAAAGTATGGCCTGACAAATTCGGCCTGATAGAATACAAATATTCGGTTCCGTCAACGGCGGGTTTGGGGCGTTACAGCCTTAATCTTCGGCAAATCCGCGGAAACAACGAATATTATCCTGTGGCTTCGGTCAGTTTCAGCGTTCAGGAATTTATGCCCGATACAATGCGGATAAAACTCAAGTTGGAAGACGCGCCAGCCAAAGGCTGGTACCGGAAGAAAGATGTGCGGGCAACGGTCGATCTGCAGAACCTTTACGGCAATCCGGCGTCGGGTCATAAGGTGAAGGGGAATTATACGCTGGTTCCGGCTTCTTTCTCGTTTAAGGAATTTGAGGGGTATCATTTTCGTGATCCGTTGCGTGTCGAAGGGGCCGGCCTGGCAAGTTACCAAAAAACGCTCCCCGAGGTCGAAACCGATGCCGACGGCCGGGTTTCGCTGGCGATTGACCTTAATGAATATACCGAAGGAACTTATCGTTTGAATATCAATGTTGACGGGTTGGAACTGACCGGAGGCCGCGGCGTGTCGGCATCGGCGGGAATGCTGGTGTCGCCGAACGCTTATCTGGTCGGTTTTAAAGCCGACGGCGACTTGAACTATATCTATAAGTCTTCAGTTCGTCAGGTGAGACTGGTGGCGGTTGATTCGTCTCTGCAGCCGATTGCGCTCAGTGATTTGAAACTGAGTCTGTATCAGCGCGAATATGTTTCCAGTCTGGTTCAAATGCCGGACCGTACCTATCGTTACAAAGCGGTTCCGGTAGAAAAGAAACTCAAAAGCGAGAATTTTTCGATTGACGCCGGCGGAAGCAGCCGTTTTCTCAATACCGAAGCGCCGGGCGACTATTATTTGCAGGCGGAAGATGCGGACGGAAATGTTGTGATGCGGATCGATTACAGTGTGACCGGAGATACCAATTCGACTTATGCCACCGATACCGAAGCCGGGCTGGAAATTAAACTGAATCGCAGCGAATATAGCGACGGCGAACAAATTCAGATGCAAATATCGGCGCCGTACTCCGGTTACGGGCTGATCACGATTGAACGGGAAAAAGTGTATGCATACAAATGGTTCAAATCCGAGACTTCGTCCACGACGCAGGAAATTGAACTGCCGCAGGGAATAGAGGGGAACGCTTATGTTAATGTTTCGTGGATCCGGAGTCTCGATTCCGACAAGATATTCGTTTCGCCGCTGAGTTATGCCGTGGTTCCGTTTTCGATCAACAAGTCGGCGCGCCGCCTCAAGATCGGTCTGAACGCGCCGGCAACAGTAAAACCCGGGCGCGAACTGACGATCGAATATCAGGCGGATTATCCGGGAGAAGTGATTATTTACGGTGTCAATACCGGCATTTTGCAAGTGGCCCGTTACCAGACGCCGCAGCCGTTGAACTATTTTATCCAAAAGAAAGCGCTGCAGGTGGTAACTTCGCAAATTCTTGACCTGATTTTGCCCGATATCAAAATCGTACGTTATCTGAAAGGAATCGGCGGCGATATGGAAACGGGCGTTAAACCCGATTTGCGGGTTAATCCGTTTGCCCGCAAGCAGAACTGTCCGGTGGTTTTCTGGAGCGGAATTGTGCCGGTTGAAACGACGCCGCGGACCTACGTTTATCAGGTTCCCGAAAACTTTAACGGCGAAATCAAAATCATGGCGGTCGGCGTTTCCGAGCGCCGGATGGGAGAAGCGGAACGGCAGACGGCCGTGCGCGGAGACTTTGCGCTGGTTCCTTCCGGCGCATATAACGTCTCGCCGGGAGATGTTTTCGACGCTGCCGTCAGTGTTGCCAACATGATGGAAAATTCGCCGGCGATTCCGGTGGAAGTGCGTCTGATGACGGGACAGGGACTGGAAGTTGTCGGCAACGACGTTCAGGTTCTGAAGTTGGCTTACGGCGAAGAAGGGCAAGCGCGTTTTAAGGTTAAAAGCGGCGAACGTCTGGGATCGGTGCCGCTGGTGTTCAGCGCTGCCAACCGTGATAACAGCGATCAGTCGTCCCGAATATCTTACGAAGCGGGGATACGTCCGGCAAGTTCGTTTGTTTCCGAGAATAAGATGGGGTTTGCCGCCAACAGCCTGAAGCTGAAAGATTTTGTGCGGCCGATGTTTGAAGAATATCGTTCTCAGGAAGTCGTTGCATCGGCTTCGCCGTTGGTGTTGACACAAGGGCTGCTGACGTTTTTGAACGCCTTTCCGCATTTTTGCACCGAGCAGTCGGTCAGTAAGGTGTTTCCGGCAATGGAAATCTTCTTTAACAAGCCGGAATTGTTGAAAGACGTGGATATCTACGCGCTTTATGACGACGTTTTGGCCAAGCTGACGGAACGGCAAACGCTGGAGGGGAGTTTTAAGGCCTGGTCTTCGGAGTGGTCGCAGGCTAAAGAGTATGACAGCCTCTATGCTTTGCACTTTTTGCTTTCGGCACGCAAAAACAACCTCGAGGTTCCGGCTTCGCTGCTGAACAAAGCGTTGCAGTATGCACGCAATGTGGCCGCGCGTCCGGTGCTGGGAGCCACGGATGACAATCCGGCTTATGCGGCTTATTTGCTGACGCTGAACGGAGAAATGACTTCGGGATATCTGACACGGATTGAGCGGGATCTCCGGTTGCCGGATTCTTCCGAAGCGCGTTCTTCGCTGGCGTCGGCTTATCTGGCCGCTTCTTATAAACTGCTGCAAAATGATACCAAAGCGCGGCAACTGACCGGTTATTACAAAACCGGGCGGAATACGGTAAAAGATGCCCGCTATATTTATCTGACGGCAGTTCATTTTCCCGATGATCTCAAAAGTTTGGGTCAGGAAAGCGTTGAGGCGCTGCTGAAACCGTTAAAGCAGGGCAACTTCACCACCGCTTCGGCCGGAAATGCGTTGCTGGCGCTGAATGCGGTCGGGCGCAGCGACAGCGACAACGATATTTTGTTTAACGGTGTAAAATATCAGGGAAAAGGGTTTGCCCGTTTTCCGTTGGATGCTTCGGTCAAAGAACTGGAAGTTGCTTCCGACCGACCGTTTTACTATGTGATCAGCGAAAACGGCTTTTTGAAAGAGCCGGCAGGCAAACCGCTTTCGCAAGGGCTGGAAATCAGCAAGACCTACCTCAACAAAGACGGTGAGCGCTTGCAAACGGCGGAAATCGGCGATGAAATTACGGTGGTTTTGAAAATCCGCAGCCAAAACGGCAAATATGTTAACGACGTGGCGATTGTTGATTTGATACCCGGATGTTTGGAGATGGTGCAAAACTCGCTTAAAGGAGAAACGGACAACTATGAATTGCGTGAGGACCGGGCGCTGGTGTATCTGACGGCGTCACCGTCGGCAAGAACCGTGACTTATAAAACCAAGGTGATTGCACGGGGCAGTTTTGTGGTTCCGCCGGCGGTTGCCGAAGCTTTGTACGATCCGGCCGTGCGCGCGACCACCAAAGCAGACCGGATCGATGTGGAACCGTAAGCAAATTTTTCGCAGGATATTGTTGGGGGCGGCAGCAACGGCAGTTGCCGTTGCTGCCCTTTATGCGGCGGTGCCGCGGCCGGAACTGTTGGAAAAATATACTTACTCCACAGCCGTTTATGACCGTAACGGCCGTTTGCTGCATTTGGGACTGAGCATGGACGACAAATACCGGCTGCGGGTTTCTTATCGGCAAATCCCGCCGGAAGCGGTAAAAGCGTTGTTGCTTTATGAAGATCGTTATTTCTTTTTTCATTTTGGGGTAAATCCGCTGCGGGCGGTTAAATCGGCGTTGCTGATGCTGGTCGGTGCGCGCAAACAGGGCGCATCGACAATTACGATGCAGCTGGCGCGAATGGTGTACGGTATCGACTCGTCAACTCTCAGCGGTAAATTTGAACAGATTTTGCGAGCGTTGCAGATAGAAATGTTCTATTCCAAGCAGGAAATTCTGGAAGCCTATTTTAATTTGGCGCCCTACGGCATGAATATTGAAGGTATCGCCGCCGCCGCGCAAATCTATTTTGAAACCGTTCCCGAAAAACTGAATCGCGATCAGATCATGACATTGACGGTTATTCCGCAAAATCCGTCGAAAAGAGGGCCGGGCAGTCGCGACGGCAAAGCCGAAGCCGTACGGGCATATCAAAGATTGGCGAAAACATGGCAAAAAGAATACGGCGACGACGGAAAATCGGCTGCCATGCCGCCGGCCGTCAGTCTTCACCGGCCGTTTGCGGCGCCGCATCTGGTGCAGCAGCTTAAAAGGCAGCGGCACGGCAGCGTGTTTACCACAATTGACCTCAATTATCAACAAATGACGGAAGATATTGTCTCGCGGTATGTTAAAGCAAGCAAAAAATACGGCATTGACAATGCGGCGGTGCTGATTGTGAACCGGCGCGATATGAGCGTGTTGGTCAAAGTGGGGTCAGCCGGTTTTTTCAATGCGGGGATTGAAGGCCAGGTGGACGGTACGCGGGCTTTTCGATCGCCGGGTTCGGTGATGAAACCGTTTATTTATGCTTTGGCGCTGGAACAGGGTCTTATCCATCCGCACAGCCGTTTGAAAGACGTTCCGCGCAATTTTGCCAATTATGCGCCCGAAAATTATGATCGCCGATTTTACGGAATGATGGATGCCACTTCGGCGCTGGTGAAAAGCCGCAATGTTCCGGCGGTGGAACTGCTTTTGAAAATCGGAATCGAAAAATATTATATGTTGCTGAAAGAAAGCGAAATTAAAAGATTGAAAAACGCCGATTTTTATGGTTTGGCACTGGCGTTGGGCGGTTATGAGCTAACGATGGAAAATGTGGCGGAGATGTATGCGATGCTGGCGGGCGGCGGCCGTTTTCGCAAACTGAGATGGATCAGGGAAGCGCCAACAGACGACGGAAAGCCGCTGCTCAGTCCCGAAGCGGCTTTTCTGACCATGGACATGTTAAGGCACAATCCTCCGGCAGATCGGGATTATTATGCTTTTGCCGCGGCGCACGAGCCCTATAAAGTATACTGGAAAACCGGAACGTCGTTTGGCTATCGCGACGCCTGGGCGGCCGGTGTCGTCGGTGATTATGCGGTGGTGGTATGGCTGGGCAATTTTGACGGGCGACCGAATCCGGCCTTGACAGGACAAGAGGCTGCCGCACCGTTGTTTTTCAAAATTGTCCGCAGTCTTGCTAAAAACTTGGGAATAAACGGGGATGACGTCTCCTCCGCAGGGCTTAACCTGTCCCAAACGGATGTTTGTCGTTCCACCGGTGACATTGCCGACGCCGATTGTCAGGAAACGATCAAGTCGTATTTTATTCCCGGAGTGACCCGAATTAAGGTTTCTAACATATCGCGGCGGATTCCGGTTGACCGCGTTACCGGAAAAAGGGCCTGCCGTCACCGGCCGCCGCAGACCGTGATGAAAAGTTTTGAGTTTTGGCCGTCGGACGTGTTGGCGGCATATCGTGCCGCCGGGGTGGCGGTGCGCCGTCCGCCCGAATTCGGTGAGAATTGCGATTTGATCGAAACCGCGCACATCGGCAATGTACCGCAAATATTAAATCCGGCCGACGGCAGTGTTTTGTTGACCGGTCTGACCAACGGCGGCAAGGAAAAAGTTTTGCTGAAGGCTTCTGCCGATGCCGATGCGCGGCGCATTTTCTGGTTTCAAAACGGAACCCTGATCGGGGATTGCGATGTCGGAGAAACCCTGGAAACGAAGCTTGGACAAGGGGAGTGGGAGTTAAAAGCGGTTGACGACAAAGGACGCTTTACGGCTGTTCGGGTCACGGTGCGACCGGTTTTGAGCGAGTAGGCTTGGAAAAACCGCTGCTGCGCCGGTTTTTGCCGCCAAATCAGGTATTTTAGGCGACGGATGTTGAAAAATCAGTTTCTGCTATAATATCATAAAAGTATTAAAAAACATACAGGAGATAAGTTATGAATAATTTGATTTACAATATCGCCTTGATTTTGACCATTATCGGCGGTTTGAACTGGGGGCTGATCGGTTTGTTCGGCTTCGACGCCGTGGCTTTTCTTTTCGGTCCTCTGAGCGTTTTGAGCCGTATCGTATATATTTTGGTCGGCGCTTCAGCGGTGGTACTCATTTTTTCGTGGTTTGTTCCGGTAACCAGATTGTCGGATACCAAATAACCAACGATACTTCCGAAGTAAAATTTAAAAAAAGAAAAACCCTAGGAAAACCTAGGGTTTTTTGATGGTAGCGAGGGTCGGATTCGAACCAACGACACGCGGATTATGATTCCGCTGCTCTAACCACCTGAGCTACCCCGCCATCGTGACAGCACATTTATTAAGGTTATTTTGTGCAATTGTCAAGCATTATTTTTGAGAAAAATCACAATTTTCCCACAGGGCGCCGAGGATCGGGCGGGCATTCTTTTCATATTCCTCAAACAGGGACGTCCATTCTCTTTTGCGGTCAAAATAGCGGCTGCGGTCGTGCATGTCATAATAGCGTGCCTGCAGGACCACGTCGAGTTTATCCATTTTCTTGACAAACACGGCCTCCGGGGTGTCGCGCCGCTCATACTCGACAAACAGGTCGACCAGACGCGGGCAGTTCGATTTGGCGGCGATATCCTGCATGGCCTTCAGCTCAAGGGCATATTTTTGTCGGGGTTCAATGTGGTCGCCGGGGGTATAGTCGCCGGTGACGGATTCCGCAAGATCGTGCACGACGGCAAATTCAAGGCATTTCAGGCGGTCGAGTTCCGGCGGGCACAAAATAAGAGTCAGCAGGCACAATCCGTAGGAATGGTCGGCAACCGATTCCGGATTTTCGACCTCACGGCGAATCCAGCCGTTGCGGGGAGTGTCTTTGAGGGTGCAGATGACTTCAGCAAGTTTATCAATGTTCATGATGTTTTTCCAAATATAAGGCCGAAAATTAAAAGATCGGATTAAAAACTTGTTAGTATTGCATATTTTTATACTTGTCAAGCGAACTCTCTCTTTATATACGTTAAGGTGCTAATGAACTTACAGACAGCGGAGGCTACATGACTATCAAATATAACTTGATGACGGCGGTTTTATTTTCCGGCGTTTTTTTGGGATTTAACACGGCGGCGGCTGATGACGGCGAAAAAAGCGATCTGCGGGCAAATTTCCGGCGGGTGGCGTTGGAGATGTCATCGACCGAGGTAAAAAATGCCGATTTGTATGTTGACAATCCCAACTCTCAGCTCAGTGCTGACAGCAAAACAATGATCAAAGGCGTGTTTGACTTTGTGTTGGAATACGAACAGCCGAATTGGCAGTGGAACAACAGCTTGTTTATGGAATACGGGCGTACCGAACTGAAACCGGTTGACGAAGAGCATACCACCAACGAAGACGCCGATAAAATCCTTCTGACCAGTGATTATAACTGCAAATTGTGGAAACTGGATTTTGACGATGCCGATGCCGGACCGTTTGCGAGCGTGGCGTATCAGACCGAGTTTACCCGTAACAATGACGCCCCGCGGATGAAAGTTGTTCGCGGCAAAAGCGGGTTGAAGTTGTTTAACGGCGACGTTATCAAGGAATTGTACGCAGCGGCGGTTGGTGAATATGACTTTACCTACAGCAATGCCGAAGTGACGAAAAGCGCCTATGAAATCGGCATCCGGGCCGAGAAACCGATTTCCGACCAGGTGAAGTTTCAACTGGAAGGATATTTCCGCGACTATTTGAGCTACAGCGAATATGTGGCGACGGATTTGGAATATGAACTGAGCGTGACCGGGCGGATGGATGTGAAAGTCTATCAAAAATTCAGTCTGGCCCCTTATGTCAGCTATTTTCAGGGAAAAGCAAGAAGCGCCAGCCGGGAAGGGTCAAATTTCCTGATCGGGCTTTCGTTCGCTTATGCGGATTTGTTTGACCTGTAAAGGACATTATTACAAAATAATGACATTTTGAAGCCGGGCGGCGCGATGGTTGACTATTGCGCCGCCTGATGTTATCATTTAACTGTGATTCAGACTATTATGGAGAGAATGTCATGCCTGATGCAAACGTTTTGTACCGAGAAAAAAGAAAACAGGAACTGGAACAGCGTTTGCAGGATTCGCAGCGTAAAATGGCGCAAAGAAGCACGACGATAGAGTTTCAGGCCGATACACTGAGTCGTTATTCCTCCACCAACGCCTATTATGATCCCCAAAGCGGCCGAGTGGTGAGAAACGTTTATTCCAATCAGGATAGCGAAAGCAAAATCAAAGAAAACATTTCGCACGAGGCCAAACATGCGGCGAACGCCCGGTTGGGGATTCCGGATCTCAGCGCCGAGCAGTTTTATAAGCTGAGGGTGTTGGACGAAGTTTCGGCATGGACGGTTTCGGTGTTGTGCTGGCGCGAAGAATATCTGGCGGCCGAAAACAAGGAAAAGTTTTTGGAAGAGGCCGGCAAATCTTCCTTCTGGAACAGCGCCACCGTTCCTTATGATTATTTGGAGGCAATCCGGCAGGGAAAAGTCAATCCGGAAAGCAAAGATCCCAAAGAGTTTGACAAGGAGATGGAACTGTTGGTGGGTGAACAGTTCAGAAATATGGCGGCGCAAAATTCGGGATATGTCAAAGATTTTGAGGCGGCAACCCGGTTGTTTATGAATACTTCCGATCGTAAGTTTCAGCAAGATGACGCAGAGTTTGAGCGTTTTTCGCAGCACTATATGACAATCGGCGGACTCGATTTTCGCAAATATCTGACAAATGACTGGCAGGATCGTATTTATGTTCCCGAAAGAATCGGCAATGCCGGTGCCAGTCTGGCTCAGGACGGTAATGCCGATAATGCCCAAATGCTGGCGGTTGACGGTTTGGTCTATGACGGAACGGTGAGTCTGGAGCAGTACCATAATCTGCTTCAGCATAAAAAAATTGCCGAGAATGTTTTCCATAACCTTGACGATAAGATGAAAAAAGACCTGCAGTCCGGCGGCTGGATGTATGACGAGCAAATCTCCCAGAGTTATGATCTGTTCAGTAAACTGGGCACTTATCGCGGGATGTCCGGCAATAACGAAATGGAAAGCTTTTTGGACGTTAACATGGCGTTGGCTTTGAACAGCGGCGACGGCAAGGTCGGAGAAAATCAGGCCGAATATCTGAAAAAACTCAAAGAGATATACACGGTACCGGGTACGGATATCGATTTGACCGCGCATATTGACGGTTTTGACCCCAACAATGTTCCGGTTAAAGAATGTCCGGCGATTGACGAGTTTCGCCGCAATCCCGATCAGTATCGTCAGGATCACCCTTATCAGCCGATGCTTTCAAGCGCCCTTGAATATAATCAGGGAGATGCCAAATGGCAGGAACACTCCGAAGAAAACAGAGTTTCCGACGTGTTGAAAATGGATGTGCTGGACAGCGGTTCCGACTTTCTGAAAGCCGAGCGGGAAAACCGGGCGATCAATCAGGAGTTGGAAAGAATAAAAAAACAGGAAGAAGCGGAAAAGGTGGAACCGTTGACCGTCAAGCCGCAAACGCGAATTTACGGAATGTTGGACGGGGTTAAGTTCTATCTCAACCGTCCCACGGTGTTTCAAAAGGCAGAGCTGAAATCGTATGTTAACGAGCAGGGCGAAAAAATTGAAGTGACAATGATTGACGGCAAAAAACACGGCGCCGCTTTTTTGCGGGACGAAAACGGAAACATCAAGGACGTGAAACTTTATGATCAGGGCAAGGAAATTGATTTAAGCCAACACACGATAAACATTAAGGACGGAAAGTATATCGAAAACGGCAAAGAAGTTTCGCGGACGGAAGTTACGTTGGACGGAAAGCCCTTTGGGGCCGTTGTTGAGAAAAGTTCTGCCGGAACCAAAGCTGATTTTTATGACAGTAAAGGCGTCCGGATGGAAGGTGCGCCCAACGCCAAAATGACGCAGACGGAAGAATACGTCTCCGGCGGCAAACCGGGCCGTGGTTCGGAAAATGCCGAAACAGCGGAGGCGACACCGGCACCTGCAGAGAACAAAGCGGAAGTTCAGCCGTCCGAGGTTTTAACCCAGCCGGCCGACAGCGTGCAAAAAGTGGCGGAGGATATGAAGCGCGGCCATGACCGGATTGCGGCAATGCGGGCGAAAGTTGCCGCCGGGCATGAGGCGGAAAGAACGGCAATGTATGCGGAATTTCTGGAACGTCATGACAATACGGAAGCCATTCGTCGTTTGCGCAGTTCGAAAACAATCAGCAGCGGCATCGTCCGTCCGACTTCGATCCGTGCCGATTTGCTGCAAAAACAATTGCAAGAGTTTCAGATCCGGCCCTGAACGGATTAAGGTCTTGCCAAAAGCCCGGATATCCGGGCTTTTGGCATTTATGCCTTTTTGACGTAATCTTTCAACAGCTTTTTGTGACCGGCGCGGTCAAACCAGATTTCCAACTTATTACCCTCAATTTTCAGCACTTTTCCGTAACCGAAAGTTTCGTGAAAGATGCGGGAACCGACCGGTGTGTCGGAGGCGTCGTTTTTGGCCTTTTGTTTGGCACGGTACATGCTGCCGCTCCAACCGAAATCGTCACGGACATAACTGAAACGTTCGCTGTCGTGAACGACTTGTTCGTCCGCAGCCTGTTTCTGATTGTACCAGTTGGAACTGCTTTTGTATTTGCTGCTCCAGTTGTTGGAATAACTTGCGCCGCCGTTGCCGAAATAAGCCGCGGCCTGATTGCAGATCTCGATGTTTGCGGGCGGAAGCTCATTGATAAAACGCGACGGCATGTTGTTTTGCCACTGACCGTAAATCCGCCGGTTGAGCGCCGTCAGAATATACAGCTTTTGTTTGGCACGGGTCATGGCAACATAGGCCAGCCGCCGCTCTTCTTCCAACGAATTGCTGCCGCCTTCGTCGAGAGCCCGCTGATGCGGGAACAGCCCTTCTTCCCAACCGGGCAGAAAAACGGCGTCAAATTCCAGTCCCTTGGCCGAATGCAACGTGATCAGCATCACTTTGTTGGTATCGAAATTATTGTCGGTGTCCATCACCAGACTGACATGTTCCATGAAGTCGTTTAAAGTCGGATATTGCGCGGTGTCGCTCATGACGTTGATCAGTTCTTTGAGGTTTTCGATTCTTCCTTCGGCTTCGGCAGATTTGTCGTTTTTCAGCATTTCCATATAGCCGGAATCTTCCAGCACCTGAGCGGCCAGATCATCGGGAGACACCGCGTTAATGATTTGCCGCCATTGGTAGAAATTGGCGATCAGCTGTGCGGCGTTGGTTTTGACTTTGCCGCTCAAAGTTCCTTCGGCAAGCATTTTTTCAATTGCCATAAACATGGAAATATGGTTGGTGCGGGCCTCAATCTGAAATTTTTCGATTGTTTTGGCGCCGATGCCGCGCGCCGGTTTGTTAATGATACGTTCCAAAGCCAGATCGTCGGCCGGTTGCATCACCACGCGCAAATAGGCGAGGGCATCGCGGATTTCGGCCCGTTCATAGAATTTCGGACCGCCGATGACCTGGTAGGGGATTGCTTCGGCAATGAATTTCTCTTCAAATTCCCGGGTTTGCGCGGCGGTGCGTACTAAAATGGCCATTTGGCTGTATTCGGTACCGTCCCGGCGCAGGTTTTCGATTTCGTCGGCAATATAGGCGGCTTCTTCCGAACCGCTGTAGGTGCTGACGACTTTTATTTTGGCGTTGTCGCAGCGGGCGGCGGGCGAGTTCTCGGCCACTTTCAGCGTTTTGCCGAGGCGTCCCTGATTATGGCGGATCAAAGCGGAGGCGGCGGCCAGAATGTTGGCGGTGGAACGATAGTTGCGCTCCAGCCGTACCACTTTGGCGTCGGCAAAATCTTTTTCAAAACGCAGGATGTTTTCGATTTCGGCGCCGCGCCACGAATAAATCGACTGGTCGTCATCGCCGACGCAGCACAAGTTGCGATATTTTTGGCAAAGCAGGCGCAGAAACAGATACTGGGTGACGTTGGTGTCCTGATACTCATCGACCATGATGTATCTGAAACGTTCCTGATACTGGTCCAAAATTTCGGAATCCGACATCAAGATGCTCAGCGTATAGAGCAGGATGTCGCCGAAGTCGACGCAATTGAGTTCGAGCAGACGGGCCTGATACTTTTTATAAACTTCGGTGACGACGTTGGCGCGAAAACCGCTGTCAATTTTATCCACGGTCAATCCTTTGTCTTTCCATAGCTGGATCTTGTCCAAAATTGATTGCGGCGGATATTTCTTGTCGTCGATTCCTTCTGCTTCAAGAATTTGTTTGATTAAACGGCGCTGGTCGTCTTCGCCGAGAATGGTAAAGTTGCTCTTTAAACCGACGACTTCGGCATGGCGGCGCAGAATTTTGGCGGCAATGCCGTGAAAAGTTCCCATCCAGACCGAATCTGCAATATTGCCGATCAGTCCGTGGGCACGGTTTTGCATCTCGCGTGCGGCACGGTTGGTAAAAGTCACCACCAGGCAGTTCCACGGGTTTGCTTTCATGGTGGCCAAGATATAGGCCAGCCGGGCGGTCAGCACTTTGGTCTTGCCGGTGCCGGCGCCCGAAAGCACCAGCAAAGGGCCTTCGGTGGTGGTGGCGGCCAGTTTTTGTTCGGGATTAAGCTGTTCCAGCCACGGCAGTTCGGGCATCAGCCGGGCGGTATTGTCATAAGTGGCCGCAGGCTCTTCGCAGGCCAAATCAAATATGTCGTTCATTGTCAGGATACTTCTTGTTTTTTTATTTGTCTCCGCCTATATTATATTATTATTGATCTAAATAAAAGCGCTTTATTAAACTATAAACAAGAGGATAGTTATGTCAGAGACACGCGATAAAATCATCGGCTTAAAGAAATACATGGAAAGCAGAATCATCGGTCAGAGGGATTTGGTGAAAAAAATGATCATCACCCTGTTGGCCGAAGGACACGCTTTGGTCGAAGGGGCGCCCGGTCTGGCCAAAACCAAGGCGGTCAAAACGCTTGCCGACGGTATTTCCGCCAGTTTTAACCGGATTCAGTTTACGCCCGACCTGCTGCCGTCGGATATTACCGGAAGCGAGATTTACGTCAGTCAGAAAGGCGAGTTCGAATTTCGCAAGGGGCCGATTTTTGCCAACTTGGTTTTGGCCGATGAAATCAACCGCGCGCCGGCCAAGGTTCAATCGGCATTGCTTGAAGCGATGGCGGAACGTCAGGTCAGCGTCGGCGGACAGCGTTTTTTGCTGCCGCGTTTGTTTATGGTGATGGCAACCCAGAACCCGATTGAGCACGAAGGTACCTACAATCTGCCCGAAGCCCAGTTGGATCGTTTTTTAATGTATATCCGCATTGATCAGCCGGGTGCCGAAGACGAACACAAGATATTGGAGTTGGTCCGCGGCGAAGGGACACTCAGTACGCCGAATCTGCAAAAAAGTTTTGACAAGATCGAAATTGCCGATGTGGAAGCGGCAACGCGGGAAGCGCTGTCGGTGCATATCAGCAAGGAACTGGAAGAATATCTGGTCCAGTTGATTGTGGCGACCCGCAAGCCGGAAAAATATGATCAGGAATTGGCGGGGATGGTGATGTTCGGCGCCAGTCCGCGGGCGACAATCGCCCTGGACCGTTGCGCAAAAATCAATGCCTGGCTGGACGATCGCGATTTTGTAACGCCGGAAGACATTCATGCCGTGGTCTATGATGTTTTGCGCCATCGGATTATCCTGAGTTTTGAAGCTCAGGCAGAAGGTTACAGTACCGATGACATTATCGGCCGTCTGCTCAATTTGGTACCGCTGCCGTAAGCAGCCGCAACGGCAGGAGGAGTGTTATGCAAAAATTTGCCGAAATGGCGGCCGGTTGGTTCCGCCGCCGCGAAGAAAACGCCGGAGGTCTGTATGCATCGCTGGAAGAACTGATGGAACAGCGAAAGAATCTGGCATATCTCCGCCAAAGCGGCAAAATACAGCCTTCGGACCGTGCCGGCGAGGTAAAGTCGGCTTTTAAGGGACGCGGCATCGAAATGGAAGAAATCCGCGCCTACAGTTTCGGGGATGACGTGCGCGATATTGACTGGCGGGTTACGGCGCGCAAGAAAAGCCCTTATACCAAAATTTATGCCGAAGAAAAAGACCGTGAAATTTATGTGCTGCTCGATTTGTCGCCGAGCATGGTTTTCGGAACCCGCAAGGAACTGAAGTCGGTCACTGCCAGCAAGGCGGCTGCTTTGATCGGCTGGCTGGCGCAGGAAAATAAAGACCGATTCGGCGCGGCCCTTTATGACGGGAAAGAAACCTGGACGTTTAAGCCGCAGCAAAACCGCGCTCATCTGTTGGCGGTTTTGAAAAAAATTTCGGAAACCGGGCGCAAAGTTTTGCCCAACGCGGGAAAGGCCAAAGCGGACGATGGCCTGACGCGGCCGTTGCAGTTGATGACCAAAATGATCAAAAGTCAGGCGGCGGTGTTTGTGATCAGTGATTTTGCCTTTTTTGACGATGCGGCTCGCAAAGCGCTGGCTGCGTTAGCCAAAAAAAGCCAGGTTTTTTGTATTAACATTTTTGATATGTTGGAAGAACTGGCGCCGAAAAGCGGGGAATATATGGTGGAAAACAACGGCGAAACGTTGGTGTTTGACAGCCGTCCGCCGTCTTTCCGCAAAGAATATCAGAACTTTTTTACCCTCCGAAGGGCAGCCGTGCGCGATTTTTGCCGCAAATTCAATTGCCGGTACATGGAAGCCCGGACCGATGTTGAACTGTTTCGCCAGTTGAAATTTATTTAACGGCGATGTTGACAAAAAACGTTTTTGGTGATAATTTCAAATTCAAATTATTTTGTGAAGAGAGAAATTAATGGTTAAGACAAATGAAAATAACGCATACCGAAGAGGTCAGGAGCTGTTGGACCAAGGTATGTACAAAGAAGCAATTGCCCAGTTTGACGAAGCAATTAAAGAACAGCCGCAATCTTGGAAAGCTCTTAATTCTAAAGGGTTTGCCCTGCAGAAATTGAGCAGATATACCGAAGCCGTCGAGTGTTTTGACAAGGCGCTGGAACTCAATCCGCAATCGGTTGAAGTCATTAATAACAAAGGCGTGACGCTGTCCATGCGCGGCCTGTATAAAGATGCCATTGCCCAGTTTGATCAGGCGGTGGTAAATGACCCGACGTCGCTCGAAGCTCTGAACGGCAAGGCGATTGCCCTGCAGCATATGTATTTGTACAAAGAAGCGTTGGATGTGTTGGAACAGGCAATGAAAATTGACAACAAACACACCCAGACACTGCTCAGCATTGCGGTAACGCTGCAAAAGCTGAAACAGTTTGAACGCGCGATTTCGTTCTTCAAAAAAGTTCTGACATACGATAAGTCGAACATCAAAGCGTGGAACGGTATCGGTGTAACATATCAGCTGATGGGTGATAACAATTCTGCTTTGAAATGCTTTACCAAAATTCTGAATATCAACAGTCGCGAAATTCAGGCATGGATCAGTATCGGTTTCGTTTATCAGAAAATGATGAAGTTTAACGATGCTCTTAAATGTTATAAAAAAGCGCAGATGATTAACGAAAACCGCTATCATCACAAGCTCTATGACGGTCTGGCCAGTTGTTTGACCAAACTTTCCGAGTTTGATCAGGCGATTGAGATTTATAAACAGATCTTCCAGATCGAAGAAGGCAAGAAAAAGTGGGATGCCCAGCGTTCGATTAAGTTTGTCAGCAAACTCAAACGCAAAAAGGCTACCGGAATGCTGCCTGATTTGGTACCTGCCGAAGAAGAATAGGCTTGACCCGAATTTTGAAACTCCCCGATTTTGGGGAGTTTTTTTGTATCCCGGAAAATTCCGTGCCCGCTGAGAATATGAAAAATTTCACTTGCTTTATTATATCTTTGGCTAAAATCCTTGATTATTTAGCCGTGAGAGGGGACGATTGTTGAGGCCGGAGGGGGGTATAATTTAACTTTACATCATTTTTCATTTAGCCTAAAGTTTTAGGAAGGGAGAAGAAATGATGTTGCAAGTTTTGAAGAATGAGAAATTTTTGAAATACGGCCGGATATTGTTTGAGGTGGTGAGAGCGCTGTATTTTATCGGCTCGACTATAGTTGGATTTTTTGGTTTGGCAATATATACTGATCCTAAGTTTAAAACGAGTGTAACACAATCTATGTTGGATGGAGTGGCAAGTTTATTCACCACTCCTGAGACGGTAGCATTTTTAGCGTATATTTTGGCTGTTTTCAGCTACAATAAGCGACAATTTCTTGCGCGGGCAACGTGGATATCCTTATCTATGACAGTGGTGTTTTTTATTATGAGCATCATATATTCTCTTATTCCTTTTCGTCATCAGTTGGAAACGGGTTCCATGTATATTTTCTTTGCTTCCGCTTTTTGGGGAATGGTCGGCTTGTGTTTGCCCAAAGACTGTTTCTTGGACCATCAGCCGACCCGTACCACCCAAGTGCTGAGGATAATTTTTTATTTTGCCCTTTTTTCCACTTATTTTGCTTTTTTGCTTAATTAAAAGCCCCGATTATTTCCGCCGCGACTGTACCATAACTTGATATGTATCCCTATAGTTGGGATTTTTATCAACGATATAGTTGCGGTGGTTATCGGAAAAACGCATCATTTCGCCCTGAGGTTGGTTGATGTCGCTCATACAAATAATAATAAGCTCGCTGTTACAGCGAGCTTATTACAAAAATATTTTATAACTTGTCAAACTCCGGAAATTTTAAAAAGGACAAGAAGCAATATACAAATAGCAATCGGTGGAAAAACCAATGTAGCTATTAAAAAGATTTTAAGTTCTTTGTAAAATTGCTCTTTATCTGATTTTTGCATTTCGCATATTCTCCGTTCTTAGATGATCAAGCAAATCAACGCATGGTCGCTTTTTATTATTATCTCCCGTTATACTACCGTAATCGTTGTTATTCAAGTCCTTTTGGCTGTCTTAGATAATTACTGAATGACTTTTTCCGTTATATCTTTTTTGCGGATAGTCCCAAAAATACTCTTTTACAATTCCAAGCAACAAGCCGTTCACTCGATCGGTGTCACTCATTTGCGCTAAATGACACTGTAATAGGGGGTGATAATAATCATCTGTGCCGGCAGCAGCTCCAGGGCCATATTTTTTTATGAGAGAGCTATTTGCTTTTTTCATATCTTGCCAGTGATCATAGGCGATTTTTGTATCGGCAATAGCTCTTCCTATTTCATAAGTTCCCGGGGTAATCATCTTTAATATGGTATCGGCTTTATCGTTCTCGCGGCCGAAATAATAAGCGGAGCGAAAACCGGTTTGCGGATCGGTTCGGACGATCGGAAGGGTTCCGTTAAAGCGGCCTTCCAGTTCTTCACGCAGGCTCAAGCCCGAAGTATCGGGCAACGCTGTTGCAATCGGCCGGAAATTTTGCGGGTCACGGCTGAGTTGATTGAGTTTGCGGAGGGTTTCGCCGCCGGCTTTGATTACACCGTCCACCTGCAGGCCGTGATCTTTCTGAAACTGTTTGATTCCGGCGATCAGGCTGTTGTCCAAACCGCCGTATCCCAGCCGGTTGAGTTGCTCTTGTATCTGCCGGACCGGTTCCGGTCCGGAGTCTGACAAAGCGTCAATCTGTCGGGCAAGCACCGGCGCAGCGAAGTTAAAGCGGTTGTGTTTGTCGTGGCGATTATTGTTAGTGTTTTGTAGTTTGTTAGTCATTTTATTTTATCCTTGATTATACGTTTAAAACAAAACCACCATAGCACACGGCTATGGCGGTCAAAAAAAGCCTGAAACAGGACGGACCTGATTCAAGCTACGCGCGAATAATATCAAAGATACACCTAAAAGTAAATAATTTGTTAACTTTTATCCACAACTTTTTGTATAAATTTTGAAAGATCTGTTACCGAAGGTTTGCCAAAAAGCGATAGGGTGACAGTTTAAGCACAAGAAAAAGGCTCTCCGTATTTGACGGAGAGCCGAGAGACGGATAGGGGGAAGTGTTGTCAGTCGACCGGTTGAGCCGGACGACGGGCGGCAACGCGTTGAGAGTCGGGTGCGGACGGACGGGCAACCGGCGCCTGATCGGCAACCCGGGCGGCATCGCTGCTGTTGTCGTCAATTGCGCGTTTGGTTTCGTTGACCAGTTGTTCGGTGCCGGCGGCAATGTTGCTGCCGACTTCTTTAACCGTGGTGTCTTCGGTAATTCGGCCTTCGTAGATACCTCTGGCGACCAGATAGATGACCAAGATAAGTGCAACGTAAAAGATATATTTTAATATGGTTCCCATGGCATTTTCCTCTTTTTGTGAAAATATAACTGATTTTTAGATAAGCCGCAGTTGTCGCTTTTCAAGGTTTTGGGCGGAAATAAATTGATTTTGGCATTTAAGTTTGCACTTGCCGGCACCGGGGCAAAACATGGCCTGACGGTATTTAAAAATACCTCAAAATCGGCCGCCGGCACCACCGCCGCCAAAACTGCCGCCGCCGCCTCGGAACCCGCCGCCACCGCCGCCGCGGCGAAAGAAAGATCTGCCGCCGCCCAAAAAACGTCCGCGTCCCGAAAGAATAAGATAAATCATAAGCAAGGTCAGCAGAGTGGAAGCTGCATCTTCCAGCGGAGAGGCCTCTTCGTTCGCCAACCCCGGTTCACCGCCCGCCAATACCGTCATCACCGCTTTGGTTCCGTTAAGCAAAGCGGTGCCGTAGTCGAGATTGCGCTGCAACGGCGGAAAAACTTCCTGTCTCAAAATCCGGCCGGTCAGGCTGTCGGGTAAAATATCCTCCAGTCCGTAGCCGACTTCAATGCCGGCATAGCGGTCTTTGGGCGAAAGCAGAATCAACACGCCGTTGTCCTTGCCCTTTTGTCCCAGTTGCCAGCGGCGGGCCAGTTCGATCCCGTATTCGCGTCCGTTCCGTCCCCGCAGGTCTTTGACCACGGCAACGGCCACCTGATTGTTTTTGTCGGCGGCCAGCAGTTGCAGCAGCTGCGACTTTTGTTGCGGGGTGAGGACGCCGGCTTCATCAACCACTTGCCCGGTCAGGGGCGGATAATCGGTTTCCGCCGCCCGGACCGGGGTCATAAAAATACAAAACAGTATGAATGCAAGGAGAATCTTTTTCATTTGACTTTCCGCCTAAAAAGCGACAATCGGCGCTTTTTGTGCATCTTGGGCCGCATCAAAAGTCGGTTTGGCGCCCAACCCCGAAATCATTGCCCATAAAACACCCGGGAAGGTACGAACCTGCTGGTTGAAATGCCGTACAACCGCAATGTAATCCTTTCGGGCCACCGCAATGCGGTTTTCGGTTCCTTCCAGTTGATTCTGCAGGGCCAGAAAGTTTTGGTTAGCCTTCAGATCCGGGTATCTTTCGGAAACGGCCAACAGGCGGGAAAGCGCCGAGCTTAAACCGCTTTGGGCGTTCATGTATTCCTGAAACTGTTTGGCGTTGTCGAGATTGACCGAAACCTTGGTGGCGTTGGCGCGCGCTTCGATAACCGCCTGCAAGGTTTCCTTTTCGTGAGAAGCGTAACCCTTGACGGTTGAAACCAGGTTGGGAATCAGATCCATGCGGCGTTGATATTGATTCTGTACCTGTGCCCAGGCGGCGTTGACGTCTTCGTCCTGGCGGACCAGACCGTTAACGCCGTTGACGCCCCAAATTCCCAGCAAAACGGCGATAATGACAATCGGAATTAAAATTTTCATTGAGATAATCCTTTCTGAACAAAACTAAAAAGACAAATCTTAATAAGAAAAAAACTTTTTACCGAATTTATATATTCTTTTTTCGGCCTTTTATAAGGCACTTGCAAAATATTTATTGTGTAGACGCGTCTCAAAAAAACACTCCGGAATATCCGGAGTGTTTTTAATTTGAACCAAAGTTGAAGGTTGTTCAGTTTTGCTGAACTTTAGCCTTCAGATCTTTAATCAGTCCGTCAATGCCGTTCGGCGACTTCTTGATAAAGGCTGTGTATTCGTTGCGGGCGGTAATGGCAAGGCTGACGTTTTCGATAATAATGTCAACGATTTTGAAACTGTTGCCGCTTTGTTTGACCCGCCAAACGACCGAGGCCGGATTTCCCTGATCCATCGGCACCGACGAGTTTACGAAAATCTGGTTGGCGGAAGAAGAAGGGGAAGTTCCGTTAAAAATGAATTTCTTGCCTCTGAACTCGTCAAAACGTTTTGACCAGGTCTTGACGTTCAACTGGCGATAAACCTCAATAAACTCTTTCTTTTGTTCCGGCGTGGCGGTTCTCCAGTAACGGCCGAGAACAAACTGGCCGATGAATTTGAGATCCAACGCTTCGTTGAACAGTTTTTCAAACCGGCGGTCTTTTTCCTGTTGCGAAACATTTGAGTTGATAATGTCGACCAACCCTTCCTGAGTGACTTTTTCGACAAAAGCCTTTGCTTGGCCGGCGTCTACCGTGGCCGAGGCGGAAAATGCCGTCAGCATCAGACAGGAAATTAAAACGCCAAAAATATTTTTCTTCATCAGACAGTCTCCTGTAAAAAATTAAAATTCATCTTCGTCTTCGATTTCAAAATCAAAGTCATAGCTGGCTTTGCCGTCGTCTTTTGCGGTACCGCACAACTGTCTGAGGGCTTGGCGGTTTTGCATATAAGCGGAACGAACGGTGGTATAAAAGTCAACCGAGTTCTTTTCCAGATCGTCAAGCAGATCCAGCGAGCGTTCGCGGCTGGCAATCGCGTCAACTGCCGTATAACTCCAAGTGATTTTGTCGCTGTAGTTGGCGTCGTTGAGCGTTGACAGATAAACCGGATTGCTGACGGCGCCGACGGCAGTACCTGTCAAAGCCCGCGGTGTGGTGGGGCCTAAGATCGGCATCATAAAAAACGGACCGTCCGGTACACACCAGGTTGCAAGGGTTTCGTCAAAGTTGGTGCGGTCTTTTTTCAGTCCCCAGCCTTCGGCCACATCAAACATACCGCCGAGACCGAGTGTGGAGTTGATCAGAAAACGAGCGACCGAAGTCACGGCTTTTTGACCGTTTCCCTGCAAGGCATGGTTGCCGGCAGAAACCGGTTCAATAACATTGAACAGAGCTGAATTGACCCGGTTGCGGATATCGGGCGTGGTAACGGCACGGTAACCTTTGGCAATCGGCTTAAGCGTATATTTATCGAGTTGGTAGTTGAAGTTGAAAACGGCGCGATTGTAGCTTTCCAGCCAATCGGAATTGTCTTCGGCGGCGTGAACGCCGAAAGCGGTTCCGCTCAATAAAACGGCCAACAGAAATGAATATTTGGACAACATATGACCCTTTCTCGTTAAATCAGTAAATTTTCGCCTAATATAGCAACAGTATAACTTAATATCAACGGGAAAAAGCATTGCCGTGGGTATAACTTTGCCGATTTTCGGGAAAAAGCCGGACTACGGGACAGCGATTGTTACAATCCGGAAATTTTTTGTGTTTTGCAATCGGCGTTTTTTTGACATAGTATGCCTCTCAGTTAAAAACTTTTTGATAAGGATACCAAATATGACGAGCAAACCCAACAAACCGATTATGTTGTTTGACTGCAAAACTTCCCAGAGCGTTATCGGTCAGGACAAGTTTTTGAAAGCTTTTGAAAATATTCTTAACCACGGTGCCTATTGTCAGGGACCGGAAACCAGAGAACTGGATGAAAAGCTGGCCGCTTATTCCGGTACCAAATATTGCTCAACCTGCGGTTCGGGAACCGATGCGCTGACCTTGGCCCTGATGGCCTGGGGCGTTAAGGAAGGCGATGCCGTCTTTGTATCTTCCTTTACTTTCGTTGCCTCGGCCGAAGCGCCGGTTTTGTTGGGCGCCACCCCGGTTTTCGTAGATTCCGATCCCGATACTTACAACATGGATCCCAAGGATTTGCAACGGGCGATTGACGAAGTCAAGAAAGAAGGAAAGCTGAATTTGAAAGCCGTGGTTGCGGTTGATATTTTCGGTTCTCCGTGCGATTACGACGCCATTATTAAAATTGCCCACGACAACGGAATGAAAGTTTTGTCTGACTCCTGCCAGTCTTACGGTTCGGTTTACAAAGGCAAAAAAGCCGGTTCAATTGCCGATATGTCCGCCACGTCTTTCTATCCGACCAAACCGCTCGGCTGCTATGGTGACGGCGGTGCCGTATTCAGCAATTCCGAAGAAGAAAACGAACTGGTTAAATCTTGCCGTGTTCACGGTATGAGCCCCGAAGACCACTATGATAACGTCCGTTTGGGAATGACGGGCCGTATGAATTCTTTCCAGGGGGCGGTTTTGTTGCAGAAACTGACCGTGTTTGATCAGGAACTGCAAGATCGTTGCCGGGTTGCCAAACGTTATGATAACGAATTGAGCGAATATTTCGGCAAACAGAAGATTCTGGACAACTGCCGGTCGGCTTATGCTTTGTATACCGTTCATTGCGAAGAAAGAGACGAATTGATGGCGTTTCTGAAAGAAAACGGAATTCCGTGCGGGGCTTATTATCCGCGTCCGGTCAATACCCAGACGGCCTATGCCAAATGGAATACCCGCTCGCTGCCGGTTTGCGAACATCTTTCCAAAACGGCTCTGTCCATCCCGATGACTCCGTATCTGGATGACGAAGATCTGGATTATGTTATTGCAAAAATGAACGAGTTTGCTTCCAGAAAAATGAGCAAAGCCGCCTAAGCGGGAAAATCAGTCTCAAAAAATATACAACAACCTCCCCGGATAACTTTTTGTTAACCGGGGATTTTTTTTGCGGCTTGCGGTTTTGGATAAGAATTCGGTGTAATAAATACGTCACAGAGGTTGCAGTTTAAATATAATTACCTATATATTAGAAATCATAATTAATCAGGACAAAGAGCTAATGAACAAAGAAATATATCCAATCCTTCCGCTGCGTGATATCGTTGTTTATCCGAAAATGATCGTGCCGTTGTTTGTCGGCCGGGAGAAATCGATAAAAGCCCTGCAGTCGGCGATTGATAATGATCAAAATATTGTGCTGGCAACTCAGAAAGACGCCGCCATCGAAGATCCGGTCCCCGATGATATTTTCAGAATAGGGACGCTGGGTACCGTCGTACAGCTGGTCAGGCTGCCGGACGGAACGGTGAAGGTGTTGGTCGAAGGGCTGGAACGGGTAAAAATAGACGAGTTCGTCCCCGGCGAAGGTTTTATGAAAGTAACGGCGGAAATACTGCCGGAAGACAATGTCAACGACGTTGAAACCGAGGCGTTGGCCCGTGCGGTTATGTCGCAATTTGAAGAATATGTCAAGCTGTCTAAAAAAGTGCCGCCGGAAGTTTTGGTTTCAGTCAGCCAAATTGACGATTACAACAAACTGGCGGACACGATTGCTTCGCATCTGACGTTAAAAATTGATGAGAAGCAAATTCTTTTGGAAGGGCGTACTCTCAAAGACCGCTTCAATAAAATTCTCGAATTCATGGACAGCGAAATCACCTTGCTGGAGGTGGAAAATAAAATTAAGTCGCGCGTTAAGAAACAAATGGAAAAGAGTCAGAAAGAGTATTATCTGAACGAACAAATGCGCGCCATTCAGAAAGAACTCGGCGACGGTGACGAGGAAAGCGAGATCGACGCCTATATGCAAAAGATCGAAAAGACCAAGCTTTCCAAAGAAGCCAAGGAAAAAGCGCTTTCCGAAGTCAAAAAGCTGAAAACCATGAGCATGATGTCGGCAGAAGCCACGGTCGTGCGCAACTATCTGGATTGGCTGTTGGACATTCCGTGGCATAAACGTTCCAAAGTCAATAAAGATTTGAAAAAAGCGGCGGAGATTCTTGACGCCGACCATTACGGGTTGGAAAAGGTCAAAGAGCGGATTATCGAATATCTGGCGGTACAGTCGCGGGCCGACAAGATTAAAGGACCGATTTTGTGTTTGTTCGGACCTCCGGGCGTGGGCAAAACTTCTCTGGGTAAATCGATTGCCCGCGCCACCGGACGCAGTTTTGTCCGCACATCATTGGGCGGTATGCGGGACGAAGCCGAAATTCGCGGCCACCGCCGTACTTACATCGGATCAATGCCGGGAAAAATCATTAAAGGAATGAAAAAAGCCGGAACTTCCAACCCGCTGTTTTTGCTTGACGAGATTGACAAGCTGGGCAGTGATTGGCGCGGTGATCCGTCGTCGGCGCTGCTGGAGGTTTTGGATCCGGAACAAAACAACAGCTTTAACGACCATTATTTGGAAGTTGATTACGATTTGTCGGATGTGATGTTTGTTACCACGGCCAACAGTCTGGATATGCCACGGCCGCTTTTGGACCGTATGGAAATCATCCGTTTGTCGGGTTATACCGAAGATGAAAAGATTCAGATTGCCAAGCGCCATCTGATGCCGAAAATTTTTGCAGAAAATGCGGTTAAGCCGGAAGAGCTGTTTATCAGTGACGAAGCGATCCGCGACATTATCCGCTATTATACGCGTGAAGCCGGGGTACGCAATCTGGAACGCGAGCTCACCAACATCGCGCGCAAGGCGATAAAAAATCTGCTGTTGAACCAAAGCAGCGACAAAGTAACGGTCGATGCCGCCAACCTCGGTGACTATCTCGGGGTGCGCAAATTCCGTTACGGCGAAGCGGAAGACGAAGACCATATCGGTGTTACAACCGGACTGGCATGGACCGAAGTCGGCGGCGACATCCTGTTTATCGAAGCGGTCGATATGCCCGGAAAGGGAACGGTCAAACAAACCGGAAAACTGGGCGACGTGATGAAAGAGTCGATCGAAACCGCTTATTCGGTGGTTCGTTCTCATGCCGAAAAACTGGGAATTAAGCCGGAAGTGTTTGAGAAGACCGATATTCACGTTCACGTGCCGGAAGGCGCAACTCCCAAGGACGGTCCGTCGGCCGGTATTGCAATGTATACGACTCTGGTGTCGGTTTTGACGAAAATTCCGGTACGCAAAGACGTTGCGATGACCGGTGAGATCACGCTTCAGGGCAGGGTGCTGCCGATCGGCGGCCTTAAGGAAAAGCTGTTGTCGGCTTTGCGCGGCGGGATTAAAACGGTTATTATTCCCAAGGATAACGAGAAGGATCTGGTCGAGATACCCGACAACGTTAAAGAAGGGCTCAGGATTATTCCGGTTTCGACAGCCGATGAGGTTTTGGAGATTGCGCTGCATCGTGATTGCAAACTTCCGGAATAATTCGTCACATTGATGGCGATGTTTCGCAAAACAAACGGCATTGTTGACAAAACAATGCCGTTTGTTTTGGAATATGCGGGCGGCGGCTATATGGATGTTGTCCCGTTTTCTCGCAGAAGAAATGTTAAAAAAGCATATGGAAGAATCGCGGCGGCGAAAAAATCGGGGAGTCGGCGCAAAGCGGCAGAATCGGTAATGATCGGCGAAAATGGGCGCGAAATCCTGTTAATAACTGCCGCAACGGGTAAAATGACAACGAAAAATGCCTTTTTTATGCGGAAAAGCTTTGATTTTATTTGACTTAAGCGCAAAAACGTTCTTAAATTCCGTTGTGGCGGTGTTGTGCCGCTTTGTTTAACATAACTTACATTTATAGGGAGTTTCTTCATGAATAAAAATGAACTTATCGCCAGCATTGCCGCTGCAACCGGTCTGACAAAAACTGATTCTGCCAAGGCTCTGGACGCATTCATTAATTCTGTTGCCAAATCTTTGAAAGACGGCAAAGAAGTTCGTCTGGTCGGTTTTGGTACTTTCGGTGTTACCAAACGTGCTGCCACGACCGGCCGCAATCCCCGCACTGGCGAAGCTATCAAAATCCCTGCACGTAAAGTTGCTAAATTCAAACCGGGTAAAGCTTTGCAGGATTCTGTCAACTAATTGTACTTTTTACAGGTTTGATAAACTTGAGGGAACAGTGATCTTATGCTGTTCCTTTTTTTGTGATTATCGGCTGCAAAAGCGGTGCCAACTTTTCATAGACAAAAATCAGCGATTGTGCTAAATTAGATAAAAATGGGAAAGACGGGCGATGGCACAACTTGATTCGGCAGAAAATCTGGAAAAAATTGCTGCGTTGGCAGAGCATTTGAAGCTCTCCGGCTATGAAAACGCCCGACCGGAACAAAAGGCGGAAATTGCCGAAACGCTCGATTTCCTCTATGCCGGGCGAGATGAACCGGAAACGCGGAAAAAGCTGATGTCTTTGTTGGAGCTTATATCCGAACCGCGTGCCGATGCTCCCGTCGGCAATACCGATTTTGATTTGCATGCTCATCTGGCCGGTATGATCGAGGAACAAAACGGGCAGTCGTTTTACCGCAATTTGCAACAAGAAGGCGAAACGCTCAACCGCAGTCTGAACGTTAAAGAGCTGTGGCGTTCGGGTAAAATGCTGCCGGACAGCGAAAATACGGATAAAATCAAAAAGGCTGAAGAAATTTTTGCGCGTCTGTGCGCCGCTGACGGAAAGATCAACCGTCATCTGCAGGCGATGAGCGAACAATATCCGGTTTTTTTCGGAGTTGTCGCAGGGCAAAACAAAGACGGCGAATGCCGGATGATTGATGACGAAAAGGGCAGACGGTGTCTGATATGCCTGAATGAGGGCGCCTTTGCCGACGCAAAGTTATGCTGAAAAAATGCCGCTGAGGGATCAAGGCAGTCGTTAAGTCGTTGTAAAATTGCTTGTATTTGTGATAACGACCTTAAATGTTTATGATTTGCAAACTTCCTTGCCCGGGCGTTTTCACCGGAGTTGCATTCATAAAAAAAGCCGCCTTGCGGCGGGTTTTTTATGGTGGGCGCTGAGAGGTTCGAACTCCCGACCCTCTCGGTGTAAACGAGATGCTCTTCCAGCTGAGCTAAGCGCCCATCGTGTTTACGGAAAGCTTTATACACGTATTAAATCAATAAATCAAGCAAAAAATTATCCGATTTATATTTTTTTTGATAAATTGAGGATAAACAATTATTTATATAAACGTTCAAAAAATGGCGCGACCGATTATATAGTATCAGAACCTAAGGAGGGTGATAACGCCGATCAATGAGTTTTACAGGAGAATGTTAATGGCAGAACAAATGCGGACCGACACTTGGCAGAGCAGAAGTTTTCAACCCTGCAATTGCTGCCGTCCGATCCCCGAAGTCAACTGGATTCCCAAAGAAGTGGTGGTGAACGATAAGATGCAGCAAAATTATCGTTATCTGCTCAGTGAACCGGAGGGGCAGAACTTTCATCCCGATTTCAAACCGGAGTTGACGCCGATCCAGATGCTGGATATGGGGGTTTTTGAAGGAAAGTATATGACCGATTGTTGGGAGGAGTTTCCCGAACGATGGTTTGATCATGCCATTTTATCACCGGAAAGAAGTAATCCGCTGTATAATTATTTCGGCGTCAAATCACGCCTTTCGTTGTCGGAATGGCGGCGGCGCGGTTGGATTATCGGTCCGGACGTGCGCGGCTGGTTTCAATGGTATTGCCGTTATTATTACGGGCGGCGGCTGCCGGAAATTGACGAAGTTCAGATAAAAAGGTGGCGCTCGTTCCGCCGTCATTTGGCTCAGGTAGAAAAAAACTGCATGCCTTTTGATGTCGGCTGTCGGGCGCGGCAACGCCAAGCCTTGTTGCAATGGGCCTATAATCCGGTGATTTGAAAGAACGGTAAATTTATTTTTTGACAAGTTTATGTCCCAAATGTTATATTGAAGCAATATTTAATACGGGGGACTTAAACAGTGTCTGATAACCGGCAAGATGTCTATAGAGTAAAAAATCCGAACGTTGATTTGGATTTGGCAAATTTTAATCATTTCGTTTCGCCGGAGAGCGAGGCAGGGCACAGTTTTGATGTATTTATGCAGCAGATGGCGCATAAATTGATTGATAACTCCTACAGTGGCGCGCGTTCTTTGAAAGAGTATCAGGTTTGTTTTTATCTGCAAGATCGCGAGGATGACAGTCCGGCCAGAATCAGCAGCATTGAAGACCGTATGAATTCGGCCGATTTGAGCGGTAACGATTTTGTGGTGATGTTTAACCGTGACAAGCTGCAACAGCTGCAAAGCGAGGATGAACTGGCGTTTATACTGGCGCATGAGCTTTCTCACCTCGGCTGGCAGCACGGCGATTCCGAAATTCGCGGTTTGCATGGTAATGAGGAAGCTGCTTGCGACATCAATGCGCTCAAGATGATGGATGCGGCCGGCTATAATGTGCGGGTGGTAGAAAACATGGACCGTCATGTGCCGTCGAGCCCGGAATGGCAACAACGCAAGGAAGCCCGCCGGCAAACAATGATGTATATGTTTAGCCGCGAAATGCCGAAACCGTTGGATACATCTTTGTGGGAAAGCGGTCGCCATGTGAGATGGATGCACGATTTTCAGGTTCCCGGTATCGATACGCCTGAGGCCGAAGCCATTTCGATGATGAGTGACAACTTGCGCAAAGTGTCGGAAAAAGGCGGCCGGGAGGAGTGCGTCGAGATGATCGGCAATTATGTGCGGGAACTGGGCAGTGCGCAGGGAAGCAAGTTTTTTCTGCGGCTTTCGGCTGCTTTGACAACCGAATTTCCGCCGATTGACGAAGTGAAACGTACCGAAGGGTATCGAGCTCTTTTGCGTCATCCGTTTAACGTGGCAGCCAATGCAATTCCGCAAGTGGAAGCGCTGCCGGGAAATAAATTTTATCCGCCCGAAGCCTGCTGCAGGATAAGCGGCTACTTGAAAGAAAATCCCGATTATCATCGGATCATGAAACGTTATTGGGACAAAGTGCTGCTTTCGGGAAATCAGCTTGCGGCCGGCCGCGGCGAACGGCAATAGCGCCGTGCGGATGTCACGATATAACTGAATTTGACATCATCAATTTAAAAATCCTTGAAACCGATTATTTTTTATTATATCGTCATCGACATTGAAATTAAATTATTTTTGGAAAGGATTGAATAAATGCTGCATCCATGGCACGGCGTCAGCGCCGGGAAAAAAAGGCCTGAAATCATCAATGCAATCATCGAAGTGCCGAAAGGTTCCAACGTTAAATATGAGCTTGACAAACTGAGCGGTCTGCTGAAAGTTGACCGCATTTTGTACAGTGCGGTTCACTATCCGGCCAACTATGGCTTTATTCCGCGCAGCTATTGCGGCGACAATGATCCGCTGGATATTCTGGTGCTGGGACAGGAACCGGTGTTGCCGCTGTCGATTTTGCGGGCGCGGCCGATCGGTGTCATGAAGATGATTGACCAGGGTGAAAACGATGACAAGATTATCGCCGTTCATGTCGACGATCCGGAGTATAATCACTATACGTCGATTGACGAACTGCCGCCGCACTGTCTGAAAACTTTGAGACGTTTTTTTGAAGATTATAAAATATTGGAAAACAAAGAAGTGATTATCGAGACTTTCCTCGGTCCTGACGACGCCCGCAAAGCGGTCGCGGAAGCGTTGAAGCTTTATGACGAAAGCAAAGAATCTCTGCCGGGTTACGGCGGATAAAGCAAAGCCCCGGTTGATAAAACCGGGGCTTTTGCTTTGACAGGGGAATTTTAACAACATTTCCTGAAATATTTGCGGTCAAAGCTGCGTTCAAGCTGCTGCTGCCATTTGGCGATGCTGCCGAACTTGTGCTCAAACTGATACACAAAGCCGTAGTTACGCATCACCGCCAGTTTCCAGATGTAGCGGTTGCCCGACTTTTTGATGATCCGGCTGGCTTCGTAACTCAGCACGTGATGAAAGACCAGTTCCCAGGTGAGAACGCTGTCGTTGCGGAAGATCAGAGCGCGCTCTGCCTCAACGCTTTGGGGGCGGAAAAGGAAAATATATGCGAAAAGCAACTCCAGCGGCGCGGTCTGAAAGAACAGAACTTCCGCCTTGGGATGAAATTTACGCAGATATTTTTGTACACGGTCCCAGTCCTTGGTCAGCAGCAACGAAATCTCTTCGGTCTCGTTCATTGCTTTAGAAGGTTTGGCACCGGCGGCCATCAGTCGTTGTGATGTTTTACCATATTCCTCTTCGCTTGCAAAAGCGGTCGGTGAGCGAAACATGTTGTGATACAGCCAGTTCTGAAAGGCTTCTTTAAGCTCTGTTTCCGACATTTCGTCCGGCGGGAGTATTCCTTGCTGCCGCAGACTTTGCAAAATGTCGTAGTGCCACATTTCGGCGTGGACGGTGTTTTGCAGATGAATCCATCTGGCGTCGCCTTGAGCAAGCGCATTTTGACCCTCCCGACTTCGAATGCCGCGACAACAGATGTAGTAGAAGCGTTCCTGATCCTGACCGTTCTGCATGAGAGCGGTTTCTTCGGCTGCCGTCTTGTCGAAGACCTGGTGTTTCCCCTTAATAATAATTTTTTTAACCATGTTTTTTATGTGTTTTGTTGTGAATAATAGGTTTATTAAATAATTGGTATCTGACTTAAATTGTACATATAATGAAAATTTTGTCAAGAATATTTAGGAGTGGACTTTTAAAAGTGAAAAGGTTATACTGTCCTTAGTTTTTATATTATTAAATTTTATAAATAAGTTTTTTATGAACAGATTCTTGAGAGATTCCTATTGCAGGCATTGATGGTGTTTGCATGGGGGTGTGTATTGGGTCTGGCGTGTATTTTTACGGCTGCCGAACGGATCAATGAAGGATTCTTGCGGTTCAGTGTCGTTATGAGTTTCTGTGCTTTGCTGGGTTCGGCCGTATATGCCGTTTACGTTTTCTGGCTGTACCGCCGTTATCGTAAGATGGCCGCAAAACTCGGAAACAGGGGAGAAGAACTTCGTATGCGTTATTTGCGTTGTTGTTCCGCCGCTCGTCGTCAGGCTTATTTTCATTTTGTCGGAAATGACGAAATGAACGTTTTTCTGGGATATCTGCTGCATGAGGGCGGAGAAAACTCCAGAGAAATGCGTTACCAAATCTTTTGTGAATTGATGCGTGGTTACCGCAATTGAATGCGGTCTTCAGAAACAAAACGTCCTCCGGAGGAGTCCGGAGGACGTTTTGTTTTCGGTTGCAGCATTTTATTCGGCCGGAATCAAATTTGCCGCTTCGTTTTCGCAAAACTTGTAAGAATATATGTAGCAGTCATCTTTGTCGTCATAGTATTCTTTTAAAACCGCTTCCAGCCTGAAACCGCACGATTCGTAGAATTTGCGGGTAGGGAGGTACTGCCGAGTTCCTTCTGTTTTGACAAAAACCTTCTTACCGCCGAGACGGCGAACGGTTTCCAGCAGGCGTTGAACCAGCCGGCGGCCGATCCCGTGTCCGCGATAACTGTTTAGGGTAGAAATCAGATACAGCTCATAAGCCGAACAGCAGTCCTGAATTTTGCCGAAACAAGCATAGCCGACGGTTTGGCCGCCGTCTTCGGCAAACAGAAATTCGGGTTTTTCCGCATTGTCGTTGGCATATTGCCGGTTTAGAACGGCATGAGCCAAATTGACGCCGATTTCAATGTCGGTATCGTCAAAAAATCCGGTCGAAGCCGTGATGTTACGAATGGTTTCGGGATCACGGGCGTTTAATTTATCTCTGAAAGAAAGCATAATTACACTCCTTTCAGAACCGATAAGCCCTCACTTGTGTAAGAAAAACCAGCAATTTGGTTCGAAAATTGAAATAAATTGTTTAATTCCCGGAAAAAATTGTTCCGGTGGGTTGTTTTGCATTGCACCGCAAACGGTGTTACAGCGTACATAAAAACTCCATACTTGTTAATCCGATGTCAAAGGCGGATCAAAAGCCGACCTTCCTTTAACAAGTTTATTATACTATTTTTTTAGCGGTTTGACAAGGGGGTATGGCATTTTTTGTTGCAATAAGCCGATGTATAACCGTTGAGAGACGATTGACGGATCGGTAAAATCAGTCTATAACAGGGCAGATTTAAGACTTTTAAGGATAAAAAAATGGAAAAGCTCAAAGATTTGTTTACCAACCATTATGTCATTCCTCAGGAATGGTTGTGGGCAATTTTCGGTGTGGTTGTGCTCTTGCTGCTGTTTTTCGACCTGTTTTTGTTTAACCGCAAAAACGAAGTGCCGAACTTTTGGCATACCCTGGTTCTGTGTATCATCTATATTCTGGCGGCCTGTATTTTCGGCGTGTTTATCATTTATGAAGAAGGGCTGGACAAGGGAATGGATTTCTTTACCGGTTTTTTGGTTGAGAAAAGCCTTTCGTTGGACAATATTTTTATCATGTCTCTGATTTTTGCCTCTCTCGGGGTGCCGCGGATGTACCAGCACCGCGTTTTGTTCTGGGGCATTCTCGGCGCGATTGTGATGCGTGCTCTGTTGATCTGGGTCGGCGAAACGCTGATTTCCAACTTCCATTGGATTTTGTATGTCTTTTCGGCTTTTCTGGTCTATACCGGCGTTAAAATGCTGTTACACAAAGGAGAAGACGAACCGGCCTTTGAAGAGACGCGGTTGTTTAAGTTTCTGTCGAAAATTTTTCATGTCACCGGCAAAATCCACGGGGAACATTTCTTTGTTAAGGAAAACGGGCGCCATTATATTACGCCGCTGTTTTTTGCCCTGTTGACGATTGAGACGATGGACGTGATTTTTGCGTTGGACAGCATTCCGGCCATCTTTCTGATTACCAACGACGTCTTCATCGTATACACCAGCAATATTTTTGCGATTTTGGGATTGCGTGCGCTGTATTTTCTGTTGGAAGCCGCGGTGCATAAATTCACTTATCTGAAACCGGCGCTTTCGATCATTCTGATCTTTATCGGCCTTAAGATTTTTGCGCCGTATATTTTGGGCTTTGAACTGGAAGCCTGGCATTCGCTGACGGTTACGTTCGGTTTGCTGTTTGCAGGAATCGGAATTTCATTGTGGAAAAACCGCAATGCCGAGGCAACGCCGCAATAAACGACGAGATGAACAAAAGCCGTGTCCTGTTTGACACGGCTTTTGCTTTTGAGCGTCATACCATCCTTGTCGGCTTGAAACGGCAGCGGTATTTCTTATATTGAGAGATAAGAAGATTTCAGCAAAGAGAGGACAGGATGGAAGAAATAAGAAATGACAGCTGCAGTATGTCCGGATGTCCGTGCGGCGCCAAGCTGGCACGGGCCCTGATTTTGGCCGCCGGCCTTATGCTGGGCGGTTTTTTCCCCGGATATTATTACTATCAGGCCAAGATGAACGCCAACAGCGTCACGGTTAAGGGATTGGCGGAAACGGAAGTTAAGGCCGATTTGGCAATTTGGTCGCTGCAATTTGTGGCAACCGGCAACGATTTGGCCGAAATCCAAAGCCGGATGGAAAAACAGGCGCAGATGATCGTTGATTTTCTGAACCGGCACAAATTTGCCAAAGACGAGATCACGCTGGGGCCGATCATTACCAACGACCTTTTGGCCAATCCTTACCAAAATGCTGCGGAAACCGGCAACCGCCGTTTTATTCTGACGCAGACGGTTGAATTGCAGACCGAGAAGGTTGATGCGGTGGCGGACGCTTTGTCGGCGGCTAACGAGCTGATTGCCAAAGGGATTGTGTTCTCTCAGGATTACGGCGGCGGTTCGCGGGCCTCGTTTTTGTTTACCCGTCTTAACGAAATAAAACCGCAAATGCTGGAAGAGGCAACCCGCAATGCGCGGAAAGCGGCTTTTGAATTTGCCAAAAGCAGCGGCAGTCGGGTCGGAAAAATCCGCCGCGCCAGCCAGGGCGTGTTCTCGGTGCTGCCGAAGGTTGATGCGGCAAATATAAACGAGAGCAGCCAGATTGAGAAAAAAGTGCGCGTGGTCTCCACGGTTGAGTATTGGCTGCAATGACCGAAAAAATAAAAAACCTTCCGTTGCGGAAGGTTTTTTATTGTGCTGATACGGATCAGCTTTTGCAAAACAAGACGTTATGGGCTTGTATTTTATCTTTTGTCATGCTAACATCAAAAGTGACTTAGAACTATCCGGACCGGGGAGGACTTGCAATGGAAACAAAGGTTGCCGTTGTCGCGATTGTGGTGGAAGAGCGCGATTCCGTAGAAAAACTGAACGAAATTCTGCATGATTATTCCGCTTATATCATCGGGCGCATGGGGATTCCGTATCGTAGCAGAGGAATCAATATCATCAGTGTTGTCGTGGACGCGCCGCATGACGTGATCAGCGCCTTGTCGGGCAAGATCGGCAATTTGAAGGGAGTTTCCGCCAAAACGGCCTATTCCGGCACCGGTAATTGATTTTTTGTAACTGACGGGGAAGATGCTTCTGACCCATAAGAAAGAGGTTTGTATGTATAATCCGAAATCCTTAAAGGCTGAGGAATTTATCAGCCATGACGAAATATTGTCAACGCTTGCCTATGCCGAAGCCAACCGAAACAATGCGGCGCTGATTGATGAAATTATCGAAAAAGCCAAACAACGCAAAGGTCTTTCCCACCGGGAAGCATCGGTGTTGCTGGCCTGTGAACTGCCGGAGAAAAATGCCGAAATCTATGCGTTGGCCGAGCAGATAAAAAAAGACTTTTACGGCAACCGCATCGTGTTGTTTGCGCCTCTCTATCTGTCCAACTATTGCGTCAACGGCTGTGTCTACTGCCCCTATCACGCCAAAAACAAGCATATTGCCCGTAAAAAGATGACACAGGACGAAGTGCGCCGCGAAGTGATTGCGTTGCAGGACATGGGGCATAAACGGCTGGCGATTGAAGCCGGAGAAGATCCGATCAATAACCCGATCGAATATATTTTGGAATGTATCGACACCATTTACGGCATCAAGCACAAAAACGGCGCCATTAGGCGCGTAAACGTCAATATTGCCGCCACCACGGTCGAAAACTACCGCAAGCTGCACGAAGCGGGAATCGGGACCTATATCCTGTTTCAGGAAACTTATCATAAAGAGTCTTATGAAAAACTGCATCCGACCGGTCCGAAACATAATTATGCTTACCATACCGAAGCGATGGACCGTGCCATGGAAGGCGGCATTGACGATGTCGGTCTGGGCGTTTTGTTCGGGTTGGAAATGTACAAGTACGAGTTTGCGGGTTTGCTGATGCATGCCGAGCATTTGGAAGCCGTTCACGGCGTCGGGCCGCATACGATCAGCGTCCCGCGGATCCGGGCGGCCGACGATATCGATCCGTCGAGCTTTGAAAATGGCATTGATGATGACATTTTTGCCAAGATTGTTGCCTGTATCAGAATTGCTGTGCCTTATACCGGAATGATCGTTTCCACCCGGGAGAGTCAGGCTTCGCGCGAACGGGTCCTGCATTTGGGAATTTCTCAGATCAGCGGCGGTTCCAAAACCAGCGTCGGCGGATATGCGGAGCCGGAACCGGAAGCCGAAAATTCGGCTCAATTTGACGTCAGCGACACCCGTACCCTTGACGAAGTTATCAACTGGCTGATGACAATGGGCTATATTCCCAGTTTTTGCACCGCTTGTTACCGGGAAGGGCGTACCGGCGACCGTTTTATGGCCCTTTGCAAAAGCAAACAGATCCAAAATTGCTGCCATCCCAACGCCTTGATGACATTAAAGGAATATCTGACCGATTATGCTTCGCCGGCAACCCGGGAGTTGGGGTTGTCCCTGATCCAAAAGGAATTGCAAAATATTCCGCGGGAAAAAGTGCGCGAGATTGTGACCGAGCGCCTGACCAAAATCGAAAACGGCGATCGCGATTTCCGTTTCTGAGTGATAAAACCCCGCCCTTCGGCGGGGTTTGTCTTTTGCGGAAAACAAATGCGAGTCTGCGGAAGATTTGCGCAAAAAAATATTGCAATTTTTGTCCAAAAGATTTAATCTGAAAATCTAGTGAGAATTATTTGCAAGTTATTAATTAAAATACAAAGCGTATGAAAGAGAATGAATACCTCTTGCCGCCCGGTGACGAAGTTTGTGCCGGCTCGGCAGTCGAAGCATTTTATCTGTTTCGCGATCACGGCGTTGCGATTGAACAACTTCCCGTTTTGGGAACGATCCGCCGCAAAAGCGATCCCCGGATCTCTTATTGCGTATGGGCCGTTAACCAAGGACGTTTTCATGTGATGTCTTTGTTCACGCAGATCAAAATTCCCGTATGCAACGATTGGCAGTTTGCCCCGGTCGGTGTCGATGAGATGATCATGTATACCAACCGCCGCACCTATAAGACGGTGTATGATCCCGACCTCGGCCTGTGCGTGCGCATCATCGACGTCTATTGGCATGAGCGTTACCCGAGGACCGAAGCGGCTATCATCGGTTATCCGGAAGCCCGCTTTATGTTGTGCCGGATTTATGTGACTGCAGAAAACAGCCGTTTTCTGACAGTATGCTGGATCGGGTATGAGGAAGCCACAAATGCGACCCTGTTTATCAAAATGTTTGAAGAGGACAAGATTCTGCTGGCCGGTTATTCGTATACCGAACTGGGCCGCAAGGCAATCGATATCGGCGAACGTTTTGAAGTGAACGGAAGGCATTTGGTCTTGCGCGAAGACAAAGACGGTTACCAATTTGCGGAACCCGTTTTTTATAATTCGCAAATGCAGCTGATCCGTCGCAAATGATTTTTTCGTTTCGGCGGAAAACAATCAGATTATTTTGGTTTTATTTAAAATCTCAGATTATGAAAGAGCGTGATTACATGGCGGCGCCGGGAAAAGAATGTGTTGCTCCCTCGTCGCAGGCAGCATTTCGGCATCTGCAGGCAAAAGGCATCGATCCCGAGGAACTGCCGGTTCCGGGGGTTGCGGTACGTCCGGGTGATGAGGAAGATACCGGTTTTTTTGTCTGGAATGCACGAAGCAGCCGCGGAATCCATGTGTTGCCCTTTTTTAATTACAAAGAGCTGACACAGCGTTATGAACGGATGGTTTTCCGGGCAATGGAACCGGGAGAAATGTTCTTGTACGACAACCGCCTCTATATGGTCAAATATGACCGGCGACGCGGTTTTTATCTGCGGAACGTTTTCTTTTATCATCACGAGTTCTATGCCAAGTGCGAAGCGGCGATCCGCGGATATGTCGGCGCAGAGTTTATGCTGTGTCGGATCTATGTGATCGGCCGGGTCAAAAAACTGCTCGGAATCTGTTGGATCGGTTATGTCGAAGAAACCGGAGACACCATATTTGTCAAATTGTTTCAAGATGATTTGAGCAAATTTGCGGAATACGATCCGAGAGATCTTGCCCGCGAAGCGGTTGACCTTGGTGAGATATTTTCTTATCAGGGGCGGTGTTGGAAACTTTGTCAGGACGACAAGGGCTTTTATCAGGTCAATCCGGTGACCGCACCGAAACTGACGTTGGTAAGGCCGGTAACCGCGGAGTAAAACGGCACTGAAATTAAAAAAATCTCTTCTGGGAATCAGAAGAGATTTTTTTGTTGTGTTGTTTCCTATAAGAATGTAGAAGCTTTGGCGGTCAAAACGGACAAAAAAGACTTTTTTAAAACGAAAATTGCGCTTGCGTTGCCGTATAAAACTGTTATGATAAACCCATAAATATAGAATGCATATGGAGTTTTTAAAGACTATGGCTGATGAATTAATTGATATTTTTGACGAAAACATGAATTTGCTGGGTACGGCAATGAAATCTCAGGCACACCGCGAAGGCTTGTGGCATAAGACTTTTCATTGTTGGCTGGCACGTAAAAACGACGAAGGAAAGATCATGGTGTGGCTTCAGCTTCGCAATAAGGACAAGTCGATCCTGGACGTTTCGGCAGGCGGGCACGTCCGATCCGGCGAAGAAGTGAAAGACGGTTACCGCGAAGTGACCGAAGAGTTGGGGCTTTGCCTGCAAAAAGATGATCTGATCAAAATGTTTACCACCAAAGAAATCTATCAGCAGGGCGATGTTTATAACCGTGAGTTTGAAGTTTTGTATATGGCGGTGGTCGATAATCTGTTGGCCAAAGTCCGTTTGCAGCCCGAAGAAGTGGCCGGACTGTACGAGGTGGAACTGGAAGACTTTGTCGGTTTGATAAACGGCGACTGTAAGAGCATCGGGGCCTATGGGGTGCGGCGCAACAATGACAATTCATACACCTGGGAAGGAATTACGGTAACCATGGACAGAATCGCCGGGCACAGCAAAGATTATTATCTGAAATCAATGGAAATGCTGCAGCGTTATATGAACAATGTGTGATCGTGTCGAAGTTGCTTGTTTTTTCCTGAGGGGTTGAAAACAGAGCAGACGACATAATATCGCATTGTCGGCGGAAGAGGGGGACTCATGTCCGTTAAATTTGGTTGTTCTTGCGTTTTGAGGTTGAAAAAATGGATTTCAGCTATGCTAATGAGTTAATTTTACGTGAAAAAAAGTTTGAAATAGCTCACGGGCGCCCGGAAAATACCTGGTATTTGTTTCATAACCACATTTTCGGGGCAGCCGAAGTCGCCCGTGCAATAGCCGAATTGTCCGGTTTGGATTGCAGTCGGGCTTATTTTTCAGCATTATTGCATGATATCGGCAAAATCCGTGAAAAGTATTTGCAGCGTTTTCACGGTATTGTGGGATACGAAATGCTGAAAAACGAAGATGAAAACGTGGCACGCGCGTGTTTGGTGCATACGTTTCCGTTTAATCGGCTTGACAGTTTCGAAAAATGTCAGAGCATGTTTTTCGGCAATGTCGAAGACTATGAACAAACGGCCGAATTTATGGCTTTGCATCCGCTCGACGATTATGACCGGTTGGTGCAGATGTGCGATTGGGTTTCCAACGCATACGGTTTGGTGACGATTGAAGAACGGGCAGAGGAATATGCGCTCCGTCACGGCGTTGAAGTGGCGCCGGAAATGCTGGAAGCAACCCATGAGTTAAAAAGTTATTTTGATCGCAAGATCGGCGGCGACATATATTCTTTGTTCGAAAAAGTGGCTGCCAAGGATATTTTTATCGCTTACCCGTGTCGGCGTTGAGTTGCCGGGACGGAATACTGACCGTCATCACACCGGCAATAACAATCGCACCGCCGAAAATCTGGGACAGTCCGATTTGTTCGCCCAGAACCAAATAAGCTTCGGCGGCGCTGAAAACCGGCAGCAGATAGTAGATAATGCCGGCTTTGACGTTGCCGATTTTGTTGAGGGCGGTGTTCCATGACAAATACGATATGACCGAATTGAAAATGCCGAGATAAGCCACCACGGCCAAATCTTCGAGATTAAAAGCCTCCAGCCGGGAGGTCGGTACCGCGAACAGCATCCACACGGCCAAGATCAATACGCCGATGACGGCAGTGGCCGCAAGCATGGCCGTCTGGTCGATTTGCGGCGGTCGTTTGGATTGCAGCAGCGAATATACCGCAAAGGCAAAAGTGTTGGCCAGAACGTACAAATCGCCGCTTACCAGTTTGATTTTGGAAAGAGCTGTAAAATCGCCGCGCAAAATGATGATCACGACGCCGATGACGGCAACTGTCAGGCCGATAAGCTGACGGTTGGTGATCGGTGTTTTTAAGAAAATGCGTGACAACAATACCAGAAAAATCGGACCGGTGGTATCAAGCATGCCGATATTGACGGCAGAAGCCGTCCGTCCGGCATAATAGATCAGAGTATTGTCGATAACAATGCCGGTAACCGCCAGTCCCAGTATCAGAGGAAAAGCAGACCATAAAACCTGTCGTGCGGCAACCATCTTGCGCCAGGCCAACGGCAGCAGAATCGCCGTTGCAATGATCCAGCGTCCGCAGGCAAGTTCCAGCGGCGCAAGCGCAGTGGCAAAACCGGCAGCGATAACAATGTTCCAGCTCCAGAAAAAAACGGCGGTCAGCGCCAGGATGTATCCCATCAATGTTCTCCTTCTTTAAGAAAAGATATAATTAACAATGTCGTAAAAACAAGATTTGCCAAATTGTTGGAAAAAGGCTATACTTGCCGGCAAAAGATGAAAGGAAAGCACCAATGATCAGATATTGTTTGTGGGACGTCGGTAAAACAATTTATGACTATACGCTCAATCCGCTGGGTGACTGGGTTGTCGAAAATGCGCAAAGAAAGGTGTCGGTTACAGATGTCAAAAGATTTGATTTTGGTCCTTATATGCGCGGGCAAACAGAATTTGAACAATTGTGCCGCCAGATCTGTCATGCTTTTGAGGTACCGTATCACGCGGCGATACCGGCGGCGATCAATCGGGCGTTTCATCGCGGCATCGGCGCCTATTTTCCCGAAACCCGGCAAATGATGGCCTATTTGCAACGGCGCGGCATTGAGAACGTTATTTTTTCCAACGCCTTGCCGATATTGTCGCAAAGCCTTAAAACCGAAGGTCTGGTCAAGGCGGAACATATTTTTACTTCTTATGAAAGCGGATTGCTCAAACCCGATCCGGCGGTTTATGAATATGTTCGTTCCCGGCTCGGATGCCGCTTTGAAGAAATGATGGCGGTTGACGACAAAATACAAAACATTGAAACCGTGCGGAACTTGGGGATCAACGGTGTGGTTTTCAGTCCGCAAACGATTGAAGAATCGGTTAAAAGTTTGGTCGGTTATGATAACCGGGAAGAAGTGGAAAACGCTTTGCGGCGGGCATCGAAAGGACAGGAACGGGCACGGATTTTGCAAAACGGGCATAACCGCAGCCTGATTGCCGGCAGCGGCGCCAACGTGACCCTGTGGAGCGGAAAAGCCGAGACTGCGGGGAGCATGAAAAAACGCCTGCAAAATGTTTATGTCGGCGTTTTAATGCGTCGCAACCCGAAGAACGGCAAAGCTGACGGGTGGGGTGCCCTGGGCGGGTTGGCCGAAATGACCGGCGAAGCCGAGTTCTTAAGCGCCGACGAGCGGCAGCGGCGCATGCTGGCAACCTTGCGCGACGATGTGGTTCTGGAAAACGGCAAGCCGGTTTTGATTCGCGATCGGCAAAAAATTGCAGCCGCCAACATCCGCCGCGAAACGCGTGAGGAACTGGGTAATCTGGGGATTTATGATTTTAATTTGGATGAGGCGGTTTTTGAAGAAGTGGTTATTCCGGGCTTAAAGGATGATAATTTTGTTATCAACCGCTGGAACGGCGAAGGAACGGTGTGGGCAATTACGCCGCATTGCCATCTTTTGCAGGTTGAAGAGGAAAAGTTGGATTATCTGCAGAAAATGAGCACAGAACGGAAACACGAAGCAGATTCCGAAGCGCGAAACTACCGGAAGGTGCCTTTGTTTGAAGCGCTTTCGCATTTTGGCAAAAAAGGCGGCGCCGAAGTTTCGGAAGACGGACGCGATTTGGTGTCCGACTATCGTTATCCCCACGAATGGATAACCTTGTGGGCGTTGGCGGCAAAGCAACTGCGGTACGATGACCGGGCAATGCTTGAATTGGCGTCCGAAGTTCAGGCCGAGTGCCGTTATCGGATCGGTTTTGCCGAAGCGTTGCGCCAAATGAATATCGCTTATGATGAAGCTGCGGCGGCGTTAGGGATAAAAAGCGAGACGGTTGAAAAAATGCAGCATAATACGGAAGCGGTTTTTAACGGTCGGTTGCAAAATGGCCGGATGTTGTAAAACAGTGATGTTTTTTGGACATAAATAAACAAAAGAGGCTTGCTTTTTTGCTTTTTAGGTTTATACTGAATTCGTTTAAGAATTTATTTTTACTATAAATATGTTTTACTAATTTAAATTCATCGCCGTATGAAAGAAAAAAAGAAAATTTTGCTCGATCTGTTAAGCATGATCGAAGCGCTGGAACTGTCACGCGAAGATTACGCCGAATTTGCCCGCGAACTGATGAAACATTTCGGACTGTCTCTGGCAGACTGTTTTCCGACCGATCAGACAACCGCACTGCTGCAGGAAGTACAAACCAAATGCAACGAACTGCTGCTGCTGACGACGAAACTTCCGGCGGCCGGTGTCAATGACGCCTGCAACGGAAACAATGCAACGGAAATGGCCGCCGCATCAGAAGTCGTTTCGGAAGAATCGGCAGGCGTATCCGCAACGGCCGTTCCGGACAACGGTAATCATACCGTCATGTCGGCGCAAGCGCTCGTCGCCGCCGGTAATATTCCGATTGAAGACGAAAACGGAATTGTCGGTTACGTCGAGGGAACAAAAACGGAAGACGAGAAAGGCATTTCGCCGGTTTCTTCCCCGTATCCCAAAGGCTACAGCCGCAACGGCCGCAAACTCGGGCGCCCGCGCAAGCAAAAAACGAACGAGGAACAGGCACCGGCTTCCTCCGACACTTCTGCAAACGAAAAGACCGAGGACACAACCGACGGTACTGATGCAGAAGCGTGCTCAACCGCCGGAGAAAACAGCGGCACAGCGGCAACCGAAGCCATGCAAGTGCCGGATGCATCCGCGGTGACGGAAGGAGAAGACTTTTCGGAGGCTGAAAAGGATGAAATCGAAAAGCTCAAAATGGGCAAGGTATATTCGATGGATATTCTTTATCGCTGGAAAGGACGCTTGGTGGTTTCGAACCGGGTAATGCAGGATGCGACGCCGTTGGGAATTTTTGTTCCGTACAAACGTCGTGCCGCCGGCTATGCCAAGTTCATTTTGGGGGCGACCGACGAGATTGCGGGCCTTCAGCTTTCAAAAGCGCAGAAGTATGCCCGTAACCAGCTTCCGCCTTACGAAGGTGAAAAGTGGGACGTTATCAACGACTGGCAAATCGAAGCGGCAAAACAAGCGCAGCCCGAACTCAATCAGATGCTGAAAAAAGTGGGCGGCGATCCTTTTGTCGGTTTGTATCTGGTTCCGAGAAGCGTGAATTATCACGGAATGCCCGACAAGATTCGTTATGCGGTCAATGTCGGCAAGCTGTAAAAAGACCTCAGCTTTGGAAAGCACCCCTTTTGGGGTGCTTTCTTGCATCGGGGGCAGCCGGTTGTCCCAAAAAAACGGTTTGGGCATTTACAAAATATTCAAAACGATATATAAATAAAACGATTTGTCAGATTATTAATTAATATATTTATGAGCAAGAAACTAATTTTGATTTTGCTGGTGTTGACGTTTACGGCATGCAGCAAAGAGGACGAACCGGACGATAATTTTTCTCCTTCGATAGAACAGGAAAAATGCGCTGTTATCGAAAAGCTCTACCCGGTTTATATGCGTCGTGAAGTGCCGCTGCCGTTTCCGGCCTATGTTATGCGTCTTTCCGACGGCAACGACCTTTACATGTTGCGGACGCGGTATAACCGGGATCTGCATCAGGGAGACCGTATCGATTACCGGGTTTTTTCCTTTTGTCCGAACGAGATTGCCGTTATCGACGGGTTTGAACTCGGAGACGGCAGCGAAGCCGAAAAAGATGCGGCAATGCAAAAGACCCGGAGCCTGGTCGCAAGTGATCCGGTTGAGGGATGTGTGGCGGAAACATTTGACATGCAAATCCGTTACAGTCTGACTTTTGTGCCGATTGACACCCGTTTCATTGTCCTTGAGGACGGAAAACTGATTTATGTCAAGAAAAGTAAACTGTCGCTTGAACTTGTGCCGGGAGACCGCATTGTGTATAACGTTTATGCGCTTTCTCCCAACGAAGTGCTGGCCGTTAAAAAACTTGACTGATTATTTTTTAAAGTTCCCGTACCGGCCGGTACGGGAACTTTTTTGTTGGCAAGCCGGGAAAGCGTTTGCTTTTTGGGTGTTTTGGCTTTATCTTGTTTGATGATGACGGTCAAAAAATCGGAACAAAGGCTATGAAAAAACATTTTTATATTTTTCGTCACGGACAAACAATTTGGAATGCGGAGGGACGTCCTCAGGGACAGCATCCTTATCCGGTGCCGCTGACGATGACCGGCCGTGAACAGGCGGCGGCTTTGGCGGCCCGGCTGGCCGATAAAAAAATTAAGAAAATTATCAGTTCCGATTTGTTGCGGGCGCAGCAAACGGCGGAAATCGTGGCCGAAAAACTGGGGGGTGAAATTGTGTTTGACCCGCGTTTGCGGGAAGTGGACTACGGGCGTCTGAACGGTATGTATACGATTGAACGCGAAGAAATGTACCCCGATTTTAAAAAATGTTATATTGATTATGCGGCGCGTTTTCCCGACGGCGAAAGTTTCGGAGAAGTGGGAGAGCGGCTGAAAGACGCCATCCGCGACGCGGCTCTGGGTTACAATCACCGTAACATTGCGATTTCGACGCACGGAAATGCGATGACGGTGTTGTTGAACGTGTTGTTTAACCATAAAATTTACCGGTTGGCGAATTGCGACTATATTCACATTACCTACGATTCCGAGAAGGACCGGTGGGAAGCGGTGAATATTCCGCCGGCGCAGCCGACTTTTGAACCGTCGTTTTTAAACTATTAGGAGAAGATTATGGGGTTGTCGGTTAACGGTGAAAACAACCGCTTGACGATCGTGGTTGAAGGCAGGGAACGCGAACTGACGGAAGAAGTTCCGGGTCTGGATATTGCGGTCGAGGGTAACGATAACCGCGTGCGGATCGAATATCCGCAAACATTTGAAAACAGTCGTCTGAAAATAACAGGAAACGGCAACTGTTTTGAAGCGGCAGCCTCATACCGGCGGACGGACGGTGTTTTTTTCTGTCTTGGTGACGGTTGCCGGATCAGCATCGGCCGCAATTGTTTTTTCAATCGCGATATTGCGGTGCTGGCCAAAGAAAAGAAGGCGGTTTCGGTTGTCTTCGGCGATGACGTCATTGTCGGTACCGGCACGATTATCCGATGCGGCGACGGTCATACGGTGGTGGACGCCGGCAGCGGCCAGGTCTACGGCACCTTGCAGGATGTTACCGAGACAGGGGCCAAC
>OFFL01000074.1_pt1 | contig 110842 bp, 117 predicted proteins | sample 1521391 | NCBI WGS metagenome assembly OFFL01 (sample SAMEA3504082, study PRJEB24116) | mouse gut metagenome | biome: mouse gut; feature: mouse-associated habitat; material: faeces | place: Denmark | collected 2011
GAATAGGCAGACGCAAGGGACTTAAAATTTTTGGCAGAAAATAATTAACAGAAAATTAACATAAAAACTGAAAACTTAACAAAAATCAATGCTTGTGTGGTGGAATAGGCAGACGCAAGGGACTTAAAATCCCTCGGTAGAGATACCGTGCCGGTTCAAGTCCGGCCACAAGCACCATAAAAGGACGGAGATTTTGATACAAAAATATCAACGTCTCCGTCCTTTTTTTATGCTTTTTTCTTAATTTTATATGTTTTTATCGTGTTGAAAGACGAAAAGATGCCCGCGGGAGTGGTTCCTGCGGGTTTTTCTTTTTATTGCTTAAATTGTAATCGTTAAAATTATGGGTAATCGTTAAAATTATGGGTAATCGTTAAAATTATGATTTTTTCTATTTCTTTTCGTTTTCATTCCACATAGCAATCAGTGCGCATAAGCCGAAGGGAATCTCGTCTTTATAATCTAAACCAAATGGTTCACCACGCCGGTGGTACTCTCCCAGCCATCAGGTGGGATAACCGAACCATCTGCGGTAACGAAGTCACCTATAATTAAACCGCCGCCTTCCGGACAGAGTTCCTCGTGCATTTCCAGAGCTTTGATAGCATGCTGTTTTATTTCCGGGGTTAAGGGATAGAAGAGTAGATTTACATTGATTTTTTCTAAGGCATTTTTAGCGACAGTGAACACTGAGAAAAGGTCAATGATTTTGTCTTGACGTTTAAGTGCTTTTTGAACCTCGTTTCTAAAGGTGGAAGTTTCCTTTAACAGAGCATCGCGTGAGACATAAATGAACGCTGGTTTATCATAGCGCACATTGCACCCGTGAACGGCATAATCGATATGTTGATAATTCCGTAAAGCGTAGGTGATTTTATACTCATCATTGTTGTCAAATGCCTCGTGCGTTAACGCTTCAAATTTTTTATAATAGTCGGATGTTTGACCGTATTTTCGGGATATATAAACCTGCCAGTGGTCGAGACATTCGTTGAAAGAATAAAGGAAGTTTGCGGCGGCATTTCGAATGTCTCTTACGCACTCACGCATCCGTTTTTTATCGCAAGAAGATATGGTCGATTTTAGTATTTCATAGTTACGATTTACGCGGTCAAAGCGCTCGATATTATTTTCGTATTCCCGCAACTCTCCTGCAGTTTCATTATAAAAATTAAGTTCAGTTTCAGTCGCTTCGCGGATGAACTTGAGTCCGGAAGGGGCAAGGTTCAAATACCACATTTTTAAATCCTCCTGCTGATAAAAAAAGGAAGCCCATAGTGAGCTTCCTTAAATTTTACTCATCAATTTCAATATTGTCAAAGTTAAAAACCGGACTGTCAAAGAAATCTGTCATAGAAATACCCAATTCTCGGATAATTAACGCGATATTTTTAAAGTTGGAAGCCTTAGTTTTATTTCCGAGAATTGATGTCATGGTGCTGTGGTAAATTCCTGTTTGCTGTTCCAGCCGGTATTGAGTCATTTTCTTCTCTTTCAAGATTTCCCGCACCCGGATTGCAAATGCCTGATTTAGTGTCATCTTTTCGCATCTCCTGATTTGACTAATCTAAACTACGTATATTTTATCATACGGACGAAAATAAATATGTATTGTGGTTTGGTCAGAAACTTTCTTTTTTAATTTATTTGTGCTACAATAGGTATTGTGAATTGGTCGTACCGGGAGATGAGGTTCGTATGGCGGTAAAAGGAAACGAGCTTGAAGAAGCAAAAATTGAAATCGGAAAAATTATAAAAGACCTGAACTCTTCAACGGCTTGCTTTACCGGGCATCGCAGCCAGAAATTACCCTGGCGATTTAATGAGGAAGATGTTCGGTGTAAGGCAATGAAAGCTACGCTTTCAGCCGAGATAGAAAAAGCAATTCAAAACGGATATAGAACCTTCCTGAGCGGTATGGCGTTGGGGTTTGATATGATATGCGCCGAAACGGTTCTCGCGTTTAAGGAAAAGTATCCTGATATAAAAATCATCGGTGCTTTGCCTTGTAAAACGCAGGACATAAAGTGGCAGGCAAGAGACCGGGAAAGGTATAGAAATCTTCTGGGAAAACTTGACGGTGTTCGATGCCTTTATGACGAGTATATCGGCGCTGAATGTATGCTTGAAAGAAACCGCTACATGGTGAATAATTCCTCCTTGATGATTGCCTTATTTGATGGGCTTCCGGGTGGTACAAAAAGCACAATAGAATATGCTAAAAAGCAGGGTTTGGAGGTAGTGGTAATTAAGCCATAAACGATATGGGAAAGACGAAAAATAGGTTCATAATAATTCTTGCCACGGCGGTGTTGCTGCTTGGGTTTTTAATGCCTTTTACGGCGCTTAATGCCCACGCGGAAGATTACGATGCGATGATTCCGTCATTCGGTTTATACTGTAATGATGCGCAGGTAAATATGCGCGGTAGCGTGAGCATTGATATGGAGGACGATGAGCAGTTCAACGCGGGGCTTGCGCAAATGCAGTCGGAATACTACGCATCTGCAGATGGTCGGGAAGTGGAGTTTACTCTTCCTTTCATAGCCCGCGTAATGGATATGCAGGACATAAAGATTTATGTCGATGATAAGCTCGCGGAAACGCAAATTTTTTATGGTGGTGATTATCCGTTCTACTACGAAGATGTCAATGTTGAAGAAGCCATAAAGGATGCATATTCCACTGATTTTGATGAAAGCATAAAGAGTACCCTTTATGAAGTTATTCCTGATGCCGAAACTATCACCGTTGCTTTTACTCTTGTGGAAGGTCAAAGTTTGATTTATGAAACATCAAACCATCTGCAATCTTCGTACTCGGCGCGGCATATGGAAATTACGATGCACAATGCGTTAATAAAATCAAAGTATCAATTTTTTGTAATAGGTGAACCTTCGGGGGAAGTATTCACCGCAAGCTGCGAAGTGCAAAAGCGTGAAATGACCTGCAAAGCGTATATCGATGAGGTATATGCTGCGGTCAAAGAGTATTATGACAACTGCGGCAATCCTCCGGTTGATTTTTTGTATTCGCAGGTAAATTCAATAATAGCGAAAAAGCAGATGTGCAAATTCGAGAATTTATTTTTCGATTCAGTCAGCCGGTATCGGGTAAACATGTTAAAGTTCCGCGCCACTGTCACTGAAAATACCAAGATTGCTTTTTCTTCCATTTTGGATATTCAATACAATAGCAACTACCGCCCGCGCATATTCCGGATTAAGCAAATTCATTCCGGAAATTATCCGGTGGAATTTAAAGTAAAGCTGAACACAAGTAATCAATACATATTTTTGGGTAGCGAAGCCAAGCAGCCGAGCGGGGGCGAATATAGCATTGAATGCTCTGGTGAAGATTTTATATTAACATTCAGCTCGGAAGCAAACCCGGTCAACTGGTTGTAAGAGCAAAGAGAGCAAGAAGCAAAAAATGCCAGAAACCGGAAGATCATCATAATCGTTTGCAGTGTTGTAGGTGGCGTAGCATTTGTAGCGCTCGTTGGAATGTTGGCATGGTACTTCTATCCGCGGTTCCGTAAGCGCAGATAAATCAATAAATAAAAATTCGCCGGGAAGGGACGTAAGCAGTCCTCGTTTCGCGGCGAATTTGCGTTTATAAGGGAGTTTTAAATTTTAGTTCTTCCGATAATGAAATCCACTGTGCATCCAAATCCATCAGCCAAGAATACTATGCAGTCAAGTGTAGGTGTGCGGGTTCCATTCTTCCATTCGTAAAAGCGAGAACTTGAAATATGTGCAGTTTTGTAAAAGTTCCACCAGGGACACTTGAAGTGTTCTTTCAGGACCTTAAGCTGCTCCGAAAATGGTGGACAGGGGTGAAATGCGGTGGGGTGGTTTTCAAGTTCTCTTCCCAAGAGAAAATCTGTGGTACATTGAAAGTAATCAGCCAGCTTTACGAGGTTTTCAACAGAGGGTGTCATTACGCAGTGAAGATAACGGCTTAAATATGCTTTATGAATGCCAACTTCATTAGCAAGCTGGGTGAGAGTTAAATCACACTCAAACATAAGCGAATCGAGGGTTTCAGAGAGTTTCGACAAATTATCCATAAAATAGACCTTTTTCTACAATTTATTCTCTCCCATTTGCGTAATTTTCGGTTGCGAGTTACGCCGATGGGAGAGTATAATAGAGGTACACTTGAAGCGCGCAAAAAGGTGATATTTTTTAAAGGAGTAAAATGCTTATGGAAGAAAAACCTAACATTCAAACCGAAGATGAAAATGGGCTGCTGGAAGCTGAACTGTGGAAGGTAAAAACCACCGGGCTTGATTTGGCAATGCAGATTTTTCCGTTGTTAGATGATTATTTTTGCGGCACATTTGCGAAGAATACCAAAGGCGTACTGATGAAGTTGGAAAACGGTCAGGTGTTCCAGCTTTCTGTTACCGAGGTTGCTTAATCACAGGATTACGCAGCAAAAAAGCCGCCAATGGAAGCTGACGGCGGAAGACGGTACTGATTGTAATAATTATATCAAAATATGGTAGTTTCGGAAAAGGGAAAGAATATCGAACCTTGACTGATTTTATCGAAAATGAGGTATCAAGCAATGGTAAAAGTAAAAAATGGAAGATTGGTAGCTTCGAACATCGCGTTTGCGCTACCGGAGGATTTTTCCCTCACCCTTCAACCCACTGGGTGTGGGGTACATTTATTAGAGTTTAAGTCGGATGGTCGGTTAGTTAAAGGCGCGATAATTTATATCGATATCGAGTTTGACGATGCCGAGATGACTGCACAAGAAGCTATGGAGGATTTTGCGGACGATTGCGATTTAGAAATTAAAGGGGAATTCAAACCCATTACCCGTGGTAAAGGCACAGCTTTATCAGCGCATTTTTTTGGGGGCGAATACAGCGAAATGTATGAAGAAAGGTATAATTTCAAGCGCAATAAACTCAAGCAAAACCAAGTAACAGTAAGCGTTCAAATGATGGCTAAGAAAAGAGGCGTATTCCCGAAAACAATCTATGAGGTTTTGGAATTACCGACTGTGAAAGCCTTTCTGGACAGCGTAGAATACTTTTAATTACGGAGGATTAAAAAATGAATGAATTATCTATAGAGGATATCAAGGCACGGCTTGATCAATTAAAGATTTTTGAATTAAGGCACACCGCGAGAGCGATTGGGGTTGAGCGCCCGACAGCGTATAAAAGAGATGCGCTTCTGGTGAAAATCTTAGCTATAACAAGCGGAACAGATACCCCCGTACCTTGTGAAAGTACGGTAGGAACGCTGTTCGCGGATGAGCAGCTTGTCAAAGATATTCTCGCTTACAGGAAAAACAAAATCGGTGAATAATACCGAAAATGCCATACATAAAGATGAAGAAAGAGCCGGCAATTATGTCGGTTCTTTTGACTTTATAAGAAATTTTCGGAAAAATAAAAAAAGTTATTACCTACGGTAATAAAAAATAAAAAAATAAATTTGGTTAGAAAAAACCAAAAAATTTTATAAAAAACGCTTGACAGGTGTATATTCTTGGTATATAATAACTTCGTAATCTGGTTACGAAATACCAAAAGTAAAACTTGGAGGTACAAAAAAGGGTACTATGGAACAGATTTATAAACTTGAAAATGCGTTTGCATCAGATTTAAGGGGAAAGACAGATAAACCTTATCAGGCTTCAATATCGATTGCTTATCTTTTAGTAGAGCTTAAGAGTATAGCCGCAAAGAATGTTGATTTGATGTCTATCCCTCAAATGTGCGAGGCTATACAGGATGACGAAATAAGGTGGTATGTTCAGGAAAATCTTTCCGGCGTTGAACTGGATTTGATTTTACAGTATTATAAATACGATCTTGATTTGCTTAAGAGCTATGTTTTGTTTGCGGACGATAGGTCTTCAAACAAGGCAATGGAAATTTCCTCCCCTGATAGCATTAGTAGATTAGCAATTAGAATACTGAATATTCAGGAAGGGGAATCAGTGCTTGATAGCTGCGCGGGTGTGGGTTCTTTTTTAGTTAGGGCTTATCACAACCAGCCGGGGGCGAAGTATTCCGGAGTCGAAATGAATATCGGGGCTGCCTGCTTGCTGAAAATGCGTTCAAATCTTATCGATGGCGAAGTAAAGATAAAAGTCGGTGATGCGCTATCGGATATTATCAAAGGTGAGAAATTTGACAAACTGTTCTCTAATTATCCGTTCTGCGTAAACCTTCGCACCGTTAGCGATAATCTCTATGGTGTTAGGAAGTTTTTTGACTCGTATCCCGGCATAATTAAGGGCGGTTCTGCGGATTGGGTATTCAACTATAACTTAGTTGAGTCAATGAAAGAAAGCGGAAAAGCCGTTGCAATAATGCCTTTGGGTGGGCTTTTCAATACTTCTCATAAAAATATACGAGCGATGTTTTTGAAGCGCAGATTAATCAACTCAATTATCTTGCTTCCGTCAAAGCTCTTCGCATCGACCTCTATTCCCGTTGCTATGGTGGTTTTCAGCCATAATAACGAAGGCGTTAGAATGGTTGATGCTTCGGAAAACTATCTGCATGGAAGAAGACAAAACCTTTTTTCGGAAGAAGATATTTCAAACATTCTGGATGCGCTTGAAAATGACATACCGGAAAAATCACGGAAAGTAGGCATTGAGGAGTTGCTTGAGAATGAGTATGTTTTGGAACCCCAGCGTTACTTGGCAAAAAAAGAGCTGTTAAAAAACGGTGTTGAATTTGAATCCGTTATAAAGTCGGTAAGACGTGGCGCGTCATGTACGGCGGCTGACCTTGATGGAATGGTGTCGCAGGAACCCACTGATTTCCAATATATAATGCTTTCGAATATCAAAAATGGCGTTATTGATGAAGAGCTGCCGTATATAAAAGAGATACCGGAAAACTACAAAAAATACTGTGTTGAATCTGGGGACCTGCTCTTATCAAAAAATGGTTACCCGTTCAAAGTTGTAGTCGCAGAGGTTCCGGATGGGAAACAGTTACTGGCAAACGGCAACCTTTACATCATCAGGCTGGATACTAATAAGGTAAACCCGTACTATATCAAGGCTTTTTTAGAAAGCGAAAAAGGTATAGCGGCATTGAAAGAAATAGCTGTCGGCACAGCGGTTTTAAATATCGGCGTGGCGCAATTGAACACATTAAGCATACCGCTTATTCCGCTTGCAGAACAGGAAGAATTTGTAAAAGATTATGTTAAAAAACTGAATAGAATTGCAAAATTAAGACGGGAAATTGCAGATATTGAAGACGAGTTAAAAGCATCTTTCCCGGAGGGAAATTAAGGAGGAATTATGACAAGCATGTTTAATGAAGACAACACTATAGAACAGATGGCGCTTGCCGCTTTGCATGGTAAGGGTTGGAAGTATATTCCGGCTGAGGAACTTCCGCGTGCTTATTCGGATGTGCTGGTTGAGCCGATGGTGAAGGAAGCACTTATTCGTTTGAATCCGGCAATAGCAGAAGAACCGTCCCGCGCTGATGAGGTGATATATAAGCTCCGTACACTCATTCTTTCTGTTCAGGCGCACAACCTTGTAACACAGAATGAATTGTTTAAAAAGTTAATTTTTGAAGAAAACTCATATCCTTTCGGCAAGGACGGAAGAATGATACCTATTCGCTTCTTCGGCACAATGACAAAAGCGGACCTTGCCCTTAACGAATATGTCGTAACGAACCAATGGAAATATCCGCAGGAAGAAGGCGGCAAAAGACTGGATATAGTTTTGATTATTAACGGCTTCCCGGTTATTATCGGTGAATTAAAAACGCCGGTTCGCGGGTGCATTACCTGGTTAGATGCTGCGAGTGATATCAGTGATTACGAAAAAAGTATTCCGCAGATGTTTGTAACGAATATCTTTAATTTTGGTACAGAAGGAAAGTGCTACCGCTATGGTTCGGTGAATATGCCTATTAACCTTTGGGGACCGTGGCATACGCCCGAACATAAAGAAGAAGGTACCCTTGCGGATGTAAAAGCAAGCATAGAGGATATGATTACACCGTCCAACGTTATGGATATCTTTCAATTCTTCACGATGTTTGCCACCGATAAAAAATACAGAAAGTATAAAATCATCTGCCGTTATCAGCAGTTCGAAGGCGCAAACCTTATCGTGGAGCGCGTTAAGGCAGGCTATCCGAAGAAGGGACTGCTGTGGCATTTCCAGGGTTCCGGCAAATCACTGCTTATGGTGTTTGCTGCGCAGAAGTTGCGTATGATACCGGAGCTGAAAAACCCTACTGTTGTAATAGTTGATGACCGTATCGACCTTGAAACACAGATAACTGCAACATTCAATGCTTCCGATATTCCCAACCTGGATAGCGCGACATCGAAAGAGGAGTTGCTTGCGTTTTTCCGCGGGGATATGCGCAAGATACTGATTACCACGATATTTAAGTTCGGTGAAGTTGACTGCGAACTTAATCCGAGAGATAATATTATCGTTATGGTCGATGAAGCGCATAGAACCCAAGAAGGTGACCTTGGCGAGAAGATGCGGTTGGCGCTTCCGAACGCTTTCTTCTTCGGCTTAACCGGTACACCTATAAACCGTATTGATAAGAATACCTTTGCGACATTTGGTGCGGCAGAAGACCGTACCGGCTATATGAGCCGTTATTCGTTTTCGGACTCTATCAGGGACGGTGCAACTTTGCCGTTGCATTTCAAACCTGGTCCCGTTGATTTGAAAATCGATAAGGACAAATTGGACCGCGAATTCACCGAAATGACAGATGAAGCTGGGCTTACGAAGGATGAGAAAAACGAACTTTCTAAGCGTGTAAATATGAAGGCGATCATGTATGATCGGAAGAGAATTCGCAAGGTTTGTGAACACATCGTCAAGCACTTTAGAGAGCAGATAGAGCCTAACGGATATAAAGGGCAAGTGGTTGTATATGACCGTGAATGCTGCCTGATGTATAAAGAGGAAATTGACAAATTGCTTGGTGAAGAGGCTTCCACTATTGTTATGGATACAAATAACGATAAGGGTGACAGATACAAAAAATACCGTAGGGACCGCGATGCCGAGAGTAAAGTTTTGGATTCATTCAGGGACGCAGCAAATCCGCTTAAACTTGTCATCGTTACTTCAAAATTACTGACCGGTTTCGATGCGCCTATTCTTCAGGTTATGTACTTGGATAAGCCTATGAAAGACCACACGCTTTTGCAGGCAATATGCCGCACAAACCGCACATATGACCAGGGCAAAACCTTCGGATTGATAGTGGACTATATTGGAATTTTCGATGATGTTGCTACCGCATTGAAGTTCGATGAAACTACGATGCGCAAGATAATAACGAACATCGATGAAATCAAAAAGCAGCTTCCGATATTGCTCAAAAAATGCCTTGAACATTTCCCTGGCGTTGACCGTACAGTTGAAGGTTGGGAAGGGCTTATGGCTGCCCAGGATTGCTTGCCTACAAATAAGGAAAAGGATGCATTCGCCGCAGACTATCGTGTGTTGAACCGCGCTTGGGATGCGCTTTCACCGGATTTTTTCCTGAACGCATATAAAGCGGATTATCAGTGGCTTTCGCGTGTTTATGAGTCGGTAAAACCTATGGGTGGACGCGGTAGTTTGATTTGGGCTGCGCTCGGAAATAAAACCATAGAACTTATTCACCAGAATATAGAAGTTGGAAACGTGGATGAAGATGTCGACATCCTTGAAATGGATGCAGACTTGATTGATGATTTCCTTGAAAAGAATAAGGATAACAAATCTACTACCAAAAAAATAGAAATCAATCTGGTTGCAAAAATCCTTGCGCACGCAAATGATCCGAAGTTTATTGATTTGGGCGAAAAGTTGGAAGAACTGCGTGAGAAGCATGAGCAAGGGCTTGTTACCAGCATAGAGTTCTTAAAACTTCTGTTGGAGTTGGCGAAGGAAGCGGCTCAGGCTGAAAAGGAAATCGTTCCCGAAAAGGAAATCGATAAAGGCATAGCTGCGCTTACGGAACTTTTCAATGGGGTAAAAAACCGCGAAACGCCGGTTATCGTTGAACGCATAGTTGCAGATATAGACAACATCGTAAAAATCGTTCGCTTCCCTGGCTGGCAAAATACAAGTACCGGAAGACAAGAAGTAATGAAAGCACTGCGTAGCGTGGTTTGGATAAAATACAAAATCAAGGATAAAGAAGTCTTTGATAAGGCGTATAGCTACATAGAGCAGTATTATTAATTCGGAGGAAAACTTGAATGTTAGGAGCAATAATAGGTGATATTGTAGGTTCCCGTTTCGAGTGGCATAATTACAAGTCGAAGGACTTTGAATTTCTGAACTATCAGTGTTTTTTTACCGATGATTCAGTGATGTCCCTCGCTCTATGTAAAGCGCTTCTGCAGAGCGGAAATGGGTTCGCTGATTTGAGTGAGCAAGCGATAACATGTATGCGTGAATTCGGAAAGAATTACCCGCATGCTGGATATGGCGGTGGATTCTCAAGCTGGCTCTTATCAGTAAACCCGCAGCCGTATAATAGCTTTGGTAACGGTGCTGCAATGCGTGTCAGCGGATGCGGCTATGTTGCGAATTCTATCGAAGAAGCGAAGCGGCTTTCAAAAGCTGTAACAGAAGTAACACACAATCATCCGGAAGGACTGAAAGGTGCTGAAGCTGTGGCGGTTGCTGTTTTCCTTGCACGGTCTGGCTGGAACTTGCTTGAAATTAGGGACTATATCGTAAAAAATTATTATCGCATCGGATTCACGCTCGATTCAATTCGGGAAGAGTACGATTTTGATGTAACCTGTCAGGGTTCAGTGCCACAGGCACTGGAAGCTTTCTTCGAGTCGACTGATTTTGAAGACGCAATTCGGAATGCAATATCAATCGGCGGGGACAGTGATACAATCGCGGCTATAACCGGTGCTGTTGCGGAAGCGTACTACGGAATACCTACAGAAATCAGGAAACACGCTTTGACTTTTCTGGACGAGCGCCTTCTGGCAATACTCGTTGAATTTGAAAATAAGTATCCGAGCAAAATTGAAAAGATACAAGCTGCCGGTAGTGTAGGGTTCACACCCTCTACTGGTGCAAAAACGCAAGTGGGTGCAAGAGAAAAGATGATGAAGTCAGCAATGGATATCGCGGACAGTGAGTTGGATGCAACTACTGCCGATGCGGAAGAAACAACCAGCCAGAAGCTGTTCTCTCATTTATTTGAAGATTGTAATATTTTGCGCGGACCTATTAACCAGGACGAATATAAAAGCTATGTCACACCACTGCTTTTCTATAAGCGTTTATCGGATGTGTACGATGAGGAAACACAAGCGGCGCTTGAAGTATCGGGCGGGGATGAAGAATACGCAAGTTTCCCAGAAAATCACAGGTTCATAATTCCTGAAGGCTGCCATTGGAAAGATGTGCGTGAAGCAAGCGAGAATGTTGGTGTTGCAATAGTTAAGGCTATGAACGGAATTGAACGTGCGAACCCGGATAAATTGAGCGGTGTATTCAGCAGTTTTGATGATGCGAATTGGACCGATAAAACGAAATTGTCGGACGAACGTTTGAAAGACCTCATCGAGCATATGTCAAAGATTAAGGTGGGCAACAATAACTATTCAGCAGATGTCATGGGGGATAGCTACGAGTTCCTAATAAAGAAGTTTGCAGATATGTCGAAGAAGAATGCTGGTGAATTCTATACCCCGCGTTCTATCGTTAAACTTTTGATTATGCTTCTTGCGCCGAAAGCGGGCGAAACCGTCTACGATCCTGCGTGCGGAACCGGCGGTATGTTGATTGAAGCAATCCGTTATATGCATGGGGATAAAGCCACTTATGGGCGCATATATGGACAGGAAAAGAACCTGGCAACCTCAGCGATAGCAAGGATGAACCTTTTCTTGCATGGTGCTGGTGACTTTAAAATTGTACAGGGCGATACGCTTCGTTCACCGAACTTTCTTGATAGGGGTTCATTGAAAACCTTTGATTGCGTGGTTGCAAACCCGCCGTTCGCCTTAAAGAATTGGGGCGCTGAACAGTTCAGTTCGGATATTTATGGACGGAATATTTGGGGAACACCTTCGGATTCAAATGCCGATTACGCTTGGCTTCAACATATGATTAAATCAATGGACCAGAAGAAAGGCAGGTGTGCGGTAGTGTTGCCGCAGGGCGTTCTCTTCCGCACCGGCAAGGAAGGCGAAATTCGTGAGGAACTTGTCAAGTCGGATTTGATTGAATGTATAATTACTTTGACCAGCGGAGTGTTCTATTCGACAGGTGTTTCAGCTTGCATCTTATTCCTCAACAAAGAAAAAGAGCATACTCATAAAGGTCGCATCTGCATGATTGATGCTTCCAACATATATACGGCGCAACGCGCTCAAAACATTATGACGGAATCGGATATACAGAAAGTTTACTCTTTATTTCAGGCTTATGAGGATAAGGTTGATTTTGTTAAGATAACCACGATTGCCGACATAAAGGATAAGGGATATACGCTGGCGGTAAATAACTACATTGAAAGGAAGGAACAGAAAACTGTTCCCCCGGAAGAAGTGCGCCGGCAGTATTTCGCAGCATATGCAGAAATGCTCGAAGCCGAAAAGAAATTAAAGGAATTATTGCTTAAAGGAGGGTATGTTCGTGAGTAAGAGAATCACGCTTGAAGAGCTGCAATCTTATCTTTGGAATTCAGCAGTTCTGCTCCGTTCAAATATTGATGCTGGCTCGTATAAACAGTACATATTCCCGCTCCTTTTCTTCAAACGCATCTGCGATGTTTACGATGAGGAAACTGAAAAAGCAGTAGCTGAATATGGTGAAGATGCCGCCGAGTTCGAAGAGCAGGAAATTCACGCTTTCGTTGTGCCGAAGGGATATCATTGGAACGATGTTCGAGCTGTATCCGAGAATGTTGGTGTTGCAATTGTACAGGCTTTTCGTAAAGTAGAAAACGCGAACATCGACAAGCTGCAAGGCATCTTTGGTGATGGCGCATGGACGAATAAAAACCGTTTGCCTGACAGATTGCTGAAAGACATAATAGAGCATTTCAGTTCCAAAACTCTGTCCATAGCAAACTGCCCTGAAGATGAATTGGGGCAGGGATATGAGTACCTTATCAAAAAATTTGCAGATGACAGCGGGCATACGGCGCAAGAGTTTTATACCAATAGAACAGTGGTTCACTTGATGACGGAAATGCTTACACCCGCTTCCGGTGAATCCATTTATGATCCTACTTGCGGTAGTGCGGGAATGCTTATCTCTGCAATCGCATACTTAAAGTCGCAAAATAAAGAATGGCGTAATGTAGCCGTTTACGGTCAAGAGATTAATGCGCTTACTTCAGCAATTGGTAAGATGAATTTATTCCTGCATGGGGTGAAGGATTTCCATATCGTAAACGGTGATACTCTTGCAGCGCCGGCATTCATTGAACACGGCAAGCTGCAACAATTTGACCTCATTCTTGCCAACCCGCCGTACTCTATAAGTCAGTGGAATCGTGCTGCTTTTGAGAACGATAAATACGGGCGTAATTTCCTCGGTGTGCCTCCGCAGGGCAGAGCCGACTATGCATTCCTCCAACACATTATTGCCAGCCTGAAGCCCGATACGGGGCGCTGTGCAATTCTTTTACCGCATGGTGTTTTATTCCGCAACGAAGAAAGCTCAATGCGCGAGAAATTGATACGCAGTGATGTAGTAGAATGCGTGATAGGACTTGGTCCGAACCTTTTCTATAATTCACCTATGGAAGCGTGCATCGTTATTTGCCGGATGAATAAAAAGGTCGAGCGCAGAGGGCAGGTGCTGTTCATTAATGCTATTAATGAGGTTGAACGCAAAAATGCTCAGAGTTATCTTGAAGAAAAGCATATCAAGAGAATAGCTGATGCTTACTTAAAATACACAGATGATGATGGATTTGCAAAGGTTGCAACTATTCAGGAGATTGATGATAACAATTTCTCTTTGAGTATTCCGCTTTATGTTAAGCAATCTGTCGATGAGGGAGCGGTTGATAACCGTAATATCCAAGAACACTACGAAAGCTGGAGGGCTTCTTCAGAAATGATGAAGTTGAGCTATAAAAAACTTAATGCCATGTTAGGAAAGGAGGAAGATAGCGATGAGTAAGGTGTGCTTGGGTGATGTTGCGTTCGAGCATAAAGAAACCTGCAAAGGCGATAAGGGAAGTTACCCGGTTGTAGGACTCGAACACTTAATCCCGGAAGACATAGAATTGTCATTGTGGGATGAGGGCAGCGATAATACGTTTACAAAAGTGTTCCGCAAAGGGAATGTTCTTTTCGGGCGCAGGCGTGCTTATTTGAAAAAGGCGGCAGTAGCACCTTTCGATGGTATCTGTTCTGGGGATATAACGGTTATTGAAGCAAAACCGGATAAAATTGCACCGGAACTGCTCCCGTTCATTATTCAAAATGACGCGCTTTTCGATTTTGCGGTTGAGAAATCGGCGGGTTCGCTTTCACCCCGCGTAAAGTGGGAGCACTTGCGTGAGTTTGAATTTGAGTTGCCGGAAATGGATAAGCAAAGGCAGCTTGCTGAGGTGCTTTGGTCGATGGATGCAACGAAGAAAGCATACAGAAACCTTGTAAAAAGCACCGATGAGCTGGTGAAATCTCAATTTATAGGGCAAATTTCGACATTTGCTTCTCTCGGAAGGAGGTGCGCATAATGGCAGTATTTCGCTTTGAGCAAATTGCAATCAACAGTACAGAAAAGAAAAAACCTACGGAAGCGGATAGGATGACCTATCTGGGACTTGAGCATCTTGATTCGGGTTGTCTTAGGGTTTCCCGGTTCGGTTCGGAGGTGGCTCCCATTGGCGATAAGTTGGTGATGCGCAAAGGGGATGTTTTATTTGGGAAAAGACGTGCCTACCAGAAGAAAGTAGCCATTGCACCTTTTGATGGAATTTTCTCTGCGCATGGTATGGTGCTTCGTCCCAATGAGGCAGTTATAGATAAGGACTTCTTTCCGCTTTTTATAAGCTCGGACTATTTTCTGGATGCGGCGATTGCAATATCGGTGGGTTCACTTTCGCCAACAATCAACTGGCGAGATTTGAAAGAGCTGGAGTTTAATTTGCCTCCTTTAAATGAGCAAAAAAGGCTGGCTGAGGTGCTTTGGGCGGCTGAAAATGCCATAGAATCGTATAAAAACCTGATAAAAAGCACTGATGACCTGGTGAAATCTCAATTTATAGAGATGTTCGGAAAAATGCCTACGATTGCGCTGGATTCCATTGCAGAAATATCCGCGGGGCAAAGTTCACCCTATGACGAAGAATTTTCGGATACCGGAACACCCTTCATAAAGGCTGGAAATCTTGAGGATTTAAAGCTACGGCGTTATGGAGAGGAAAAGTGCAATCTCGTCCGGGAAGATGTGGTTCGAACCAGAAAATTGAAAATTCACGCTCCTGGCACGGTTTTAATAGCAAAAAGTGGCATGTCTTGCCTTTCTGGGCATGTTTATGCGTTAAAAAACCCTGCATATGTGGTTTCGCACTTGGCTTGTATTGAGCCGTTGCAAGGGAAATGCACTACTGAATTCTTGAGATGGTTCTTCATTACCTATGGAGTAAAAGACCTAATTAAAGACCCCTCGTATCCGTCTATTCAACTGGGGCAACTTGCAGAATTACAGCTTCCCAACGCTTCAATGGAGTTGCAAAATGAATTTACAGCCTTTGCAAAACAGAGCGATAAATCAAAATTTGAACTCGAACAGTCTCTTGCGGAGCTTACCGCTACCTATAAACGCATAATTTCCGAAAATCTCGGCTGAGTTATTTCGTAGAAGTCCCTCCGGCTTGGAAAAAATAACTTTCGGAGGGAGTTTTATGCTCAATCAAATCATTGAAGGCATCCAGCAGGACCTTGCTGGTGTCTTGGACTGCAATCAAATGGATATACTGACGCGGGTGCTGAATAAACATCTTGCATCGGTAATAAATACAGAGGCGGCAAGTCAGGAAACGAAGAAACCTGACTGGCTGCCTCTATTCATTGCAGCCAAAAGGGTAGAAGGATGCTCAGAAAAGTCGCTTCGGTACTATGAGTCCACCATTCGAAATATGCTGGATGACATAAATAAGCCGGAAAGACAGATTACAACGGACGATTTGCGCATTTATTTGGATAATTATCAGCGCCGCGGGACCGTTAGCAAGGTGACTTTGGATAATGTGCGCCGAATTTTATCGTCATTTTTCTCGTGGCTTGAAGATGAGGACTATATTATTAAAAGCCCGGTTCGCCGTATCCATAAAGTTAAGACAGGAAAGACGGTAAAGGAAACATATACGGATGAGGCGCTTGAAGTGATGCGTGATCATTGCGATAATATGAGAGATTTGGCAATGATAGACCTTCTCGCATCTACCGGAATGCGTGTTGGAGAGCTGGTGAAGCTGAACCGACAGGATGTTGACTTTGAAAACCGCGAATGCATAGTCTTTGGTAAAGGGGACAAAGAACGAAAAGTGTACTTTGATGCTCGAACCAAGATTCATCTGCAAAAGTATCTCTCGGAAAGGACGGATTCAAACGAAGCGCTTTTTGTTTCGCTGCTCAAACCATACAATCGTCTGCTCATCAGCGGTGTTGAAATCCGACTGCGCAAATTTGGGTTTGAATTAAGTATTCACAAGGTGCATCCGCATAAGTTCCGGAGGACATTGGCAACGATGGCGATTGATAAAGGCATGCCAATCGAGCAGGTTCAGCACCTTTTGGGGCATTCCAGCATTGATACCACGCTGCAATACGCGATGGTGAACCAATCGAACGTGAAAACGAGCTGTAAACGGTTCATAGGTTAATTGCAATTCTCAATTTATAGAGATGTTCGGAAAAATGCCTACGATTGCGCTGGATTCCATTGCAGAAATATCCGCGGGGCAAAGTTCACCCTATGACGAAGAATTTTCGGATACCGGAACACCCTTCATAAAGGCTGGAAATCTTGAGGATTTAAAGCTACGGCGTTATGGAGAGGAAAAGTGCAATCTCGTCCGGGAAGATGTGGTTCGAACCAGAAAATTGAAAATTCACGCTCCTGGCACGGTTTTAATAGCAAAAAGTGGCATGTCTTGCCTTTCTGGGCATGTTTATGCGTTAAAAAACCCTGCATATGTGGTTTCGCACTTGGCTTGTATTGAGCCGTTGCAAGGGAAATGCACTACTGAATTCTTGAGATGGTTCTTCATTACCTATGGAGTAAAAGACCTAATTAAAGACCCCTCGTATCCGTCTATTCAACTGGGGCAACTTGCAGAATTACAGCTTCCCAACGCTTCAATGGAGTTGCAAAATGAATTTACAGCCTTTGCAAAACAGAGCGATAAATCAAAATTTGCCCTTCTAAGCGTTTCAAATCTCAATTTATAGAGATGTTCGGAAATTTGGAAAATAATCAATATTTGGCTCCATTTGAGGAGGCTTTTACGATTAGAGATGACTTGCGTAAGCCGATAAACGATGCTGTTCGTTCCGGAATGCATACGGGAACACTGTATCCGTACTACGGTGCGAACGGGCAGGTGGACAGTATTAATGAGTACTTAATGGATGCGGAAGCGCTTTGTTTAGCCGAAGATTGTGGCTCTTATGGGGCAGGTGAAGTCTCTTCGTACATTGTTTCGGGTAAATGTTGGGTAAATAACCACGCTCACGTCCTTTTCCCGCGCGAATGCTGCAATATTCAGTTTGCAAATGTTTTTTTCCGAATTATGGACTTGAGGGAGTATGTAACCGGGACTACTCGTTTGAAACTTACCCAGGGCAAGATGAAAGAGATTCCAATGCTGTTACCCCCGATAGAGCTTCAAGAGCAGTTTGCGGCGTTCGTTAAGCAGAGCGATAAATCAAAATTAATTCTTTCCCGGTTCCTTGACCGGAAGCGGCGATAATTTGTTAAATCAGGCTCGTTCAGGGCTTTTTTCTGCTGCCCTGAATTATTTTTTCGTTGCTTTTTATAATTTCCAGAAATTTTCACAAACAAATTTACGAAAATTCATTGACAAACAAATGTTCGTAATGATATACTTCTATCCGTTACACGCTGTAACAGATAAAATCGGAGGTGACCGATGCGCACAAAAGACGAAGAACTGATGAAGGAGCTTGAAACCCGCATTGATACATTCTTTCTTTCGAAGGGGCGAACACCCACTTCCAGAGAGCTTGCCGAGCAATGCGGAATCAGTGCGATGAGTGTTGTGCGGTATTTGCGAGAAATGGACGAGCGCGGAATGCTTGTGTATTCGGACGGAAATATCAGAACTAACAAAATGTCGAAAGCCAGCAGAGCAGCGGTGAACGTTCCGTTGGTAGGTAGCATTTCCTGCGGCAGACCTTTGCTTGCGGAAGAGTCAATCGAAACCTACTATCGGTTACCGGTAGAGCTGCTTGGAAGCGGCGAGTTCTTCTTCCTTCGCGCAAACGGTGATTCAATGGTGGAAGCGGGCATTAACGATAACGACCTGATTTTGGTAAGAAGAACTGAGAAAGCCGAAGAAGGGGACATTGTGGTTGCGCTCGTTGACGGTGAAAACACATTGAAAAGGTTCTTCCTGGATAAGAAAAGCAAAAAGATTATTTTGCACCCGGAAAACAGGAAGTTGAAAGATATCGTGGTTAGCAGTTGCGATATACAAGGGGTGGCGGTCAAAGTATTAAAAGACCTGTGAGGTAGGTAATGAGTAAGCAGCGCATTTATTTCTGCATAGATATGAAAACGTTTTATGCGTCTGTTGAATGTGCAGAGCGGGGGTTGAACCCCTTTGAAACGAACCTCGTTGTAGCGGATGTTACGCGCGGTCCGAATGCGTTATGTCTTGCAATATCACCGAAGATGAAAGCTCAGGGAATAAAGAACCGCTGCCGGTTGAATGATATTCCGAAGAGCATCAAATACGAAATAGCACCCCCGCGGATGCAATTGTACATAGAGTATGCGGCGGACATTTATTCGATTTATCTTGACTATATGGACCCGCAGGATATTCACGTTTATTCCATAGACGAGTCGTTCATTGATGCAACGGAATATCTGGGGCTTTACAAAATGAGCGCAGAAGAATACGCTCAAATGCTTATGAATGAAATCGCCCGCCGGAAACGGATACCCGCAACAGCCGGAATCGGGACGAACTTATATCTGGCGAAGATAGCGCTGGACATCACTGCGAAAAAAGTAAAATCGCATATCGGATACTTGGATGAAAGGTTGTATCGGGAAACACTGTGGGACCACAGACCGATTACAGATTTCTGGCAGGTGGCAGACGGAACTGCGGCGCAGCTTGCCAAGTACGGAATTCACGATATGCGCGGAGTTGCAAACGCACCGACTGAGCTTTTATATAAAGCGTTCGGTGTAAATGCGGAATTGCTGATTGATCATGCGTGGGGCAGAGAGCCGTGTACGATTGCCGATATCAAGCAGTATAAAAGTAAATCACACTCGGTTTCGTTCTCGCAAATTCTGCCGCGCGATTATAGTTTTTCGGAAGCGGCTACGGTTATAACGGAAATGGTGCAAAACGGAACCCACGAGCTTATGCGAAGGCACGTTGTTACAAGTAAGGTTTCAGTTTACGTTGGGTATTCCCGGAGCGCGGTTCCGTCAACGCACGGTTCAGCACGACTTCACGTAACTACGGCGCTGCAATCGGTTCTTCAGCCGGCGGCGCAGGAAGTGTATGAAAAGACAACCAACCGGGATGTTCCCATTCGCAGATTAGGGTTGTGCTTCGAAAATGTGGTGGACGAAGGTTGCGAGGGATATGATCTTTTTACGAATATGGAGGAAGTTGAGCGCGAAAAAAAGCGTGAAAGTGCGGTGCTTGGCATCAAAACCAAGTACGGAAAGAACGCAATTCTTAAAGGCGTGAATTATATGCCGGAGTCAACACAGCGAGAAAGAAATACATTCATAGGAGGACACAGAGCGGGCGATGACACAAAGTGATAGAGCAAAGCAGTTTATGCCCTTCGATGCAATGAAAGGGCTGAAAGAAGCTCTGCGGGACCGGGAAGAAAGGCACTCGCGCGTAGAGAAGCGCGACCTTTCGGAAGATACAATGGCAGAGATCGCAGAGCAGTTGGTAAAGGTGGAAGCGGGGGCGATGGTAGAGCTGTTGTATTATCATTCCTTCCACGAGGTAACGCTGAAAGGGCAGGTTTCGAAGATGGATTTTGTTTATCGATACCTTCTCATCGGCACAGAAAAGGTATTTTTTGACGATATTTACGAGATTTCTATCGTTGATTAAGCGAAAAAAGGGTGAAAAACCACCGAAAACAAAAAAATCACAAAAAATTTTTATATTTTCATAAAAAATCATTGACAAGTTCATTTCTTGCCTATATAATTGCAGTGTAAACCGTTTGCCAAACGGCGTACATAACAACTAAAGCATTTCACCAAGATAGAATGTAAAGACCTTATAACTATTGAAATGAAAAGAACGGAAAAGTAAAAAAACGGTTAAGGCAAAAAAAGGAAAGGTGAACGAAATGAACGGAACGAACGAGAGCTTTGGCAAATTTGTCGAGAGTAAGAGACTTGAAAGGGGCATCTCACTTCGCAGAATGGCAGAATTGATGGATTTATCACCTGCGTTCTGGAGTGACATCGAGAAGGACCGCAAGAACCCTCCGGCGCTGGACAAGTTGGAGCTACTTGCGGAAAAGTTGTGCTTGTCAGACGAAGACAAGGGAATTATGCTCGACCTCGCCGGGAAGCGCCGTGATACGGTGGCACCCGACATCCCCGCGTACATAATGGGAAACGATTATGTCGCAGCCGCATTAAGAACGGTTAGAGATTTGGGAGCAAGCGAGGAGGATTGGGAGCATTTCGTCGAAGAATTAAAAAAGCGAAAGGGATGAGAAACCAATGTACAAACCTCAGTTCAGGACTAAGCAGAACGGTGTACCCGTTCTCAGCAAGAAAGAAATCGAAGTTATCGGAGAGAACTTCCTCCGAGATTTTTGCCCGGATGCGTTAATTAACCCCCAGCCGGTTGATATTGAGCGCTTTCTTGAATTATATCTTGGACTGAAAATCGATTATCAGTTTCTTTCGAACGATGGTCGGTACCTCGGTATGATGGTTTTCAACGATACAGATAAAGTCATAATTTACAACCCCGAAAAGAATGAAGCAGACTATATTCATGCGGATGCGAGGACGGTTTTAATTGATAATCGTCTACTTGAAGAAAATCAGGAACATCGCTACCGTTATACGGTTGGGCATGAGTGCGGTCACGATATTTTCCATTCGGGGTTTTATTCATATAATCCAAACCAAATATCCCTTTTTGACAACTCCCGTGCAGACGATCCCGCAATGGTTCAGTGCCGGGTAGTGGGACAGAGCAGTTTCGGTGCGCAAAAATTCTGGACTGATGCTGAGCGTATGGAGTGGCACTCTAACTATTTTTCGTCAGTTATGCTGATGCCGAAGGAAGCGGTAAAGAAAGTTGCCGGAAAACCTATCGAGAAAAAGTCAGGATTGAACCTGGCAGCATATGCAATGATACAAAGGGTTGCGCAACAGTTCAATGTTTCCCCGGAAGCAGCGCAGTACCGGTTAGAAGAGCTGGGCTGTCTGGGGAAAGGCTTAGTTCAAGATGCCAGCTTTCTTGGATACGGCGTGACTATTCTTCCAACTTAAAGAAAGCAAACATTTGTCAAATCCAGCGGGTTTTGACGCCCGCTGTTTTTTCTACTCGCAGTGTACGCCGTTTGGCGAACAGTGAACACTATAATAAAAAAGAAGGAGGTGAGGCGTATCGATACGGTTCGCAATTTTAATGGAAAAAGAGTATGCGACATTAGCGGCGATAGGCGAGTGATCGAAATCGTGCTAAAAGGCTGTGTAATCCGAATCACAGCGAACCCTGACGGAACGTTGAAAGTCGAAAACGACATTGCAGCGTAAAAGTACAACTTAATAATCCGCCAGAACGCGAAGACGGCAGTGCGGAACCGAAAAGTTCTCAATATTGAGTAATCAAAGGTTGAGAACCTGGTTCCGGGCTTACCGTCTTTTTTCGTTACCAAAAATTGATGGCTCCTGGTTCCAGGAAAAAAGAAACCAATTAAAAGGAGTCAAAAAATGAAAATCAAGTATCAATTTGCAGACGGAACCACGAGTGAAGTCGAGGTAAGCGAAGAAATCGGTGCGTTCATTACCGCATCGAGAAGAGAGGAATCGAACGGAGACCGCAAGCAGCGGTACCACTGCATTTCTCTGGACGGATTTGAATATGAAGGCGAGGCGTTCGCGGACGAAAGCCAGGACCAGGACCGCATACGTGATGAAATGGACGAGCAGTCCAGAGTGGACAGGTTCCTTGCAACGCTCACAGAAGTACAGCGCCGGAGGCTTGAGCGCCGGTTGGATGGCGCTTCGGCTGCGCAGATTGCAAGGGAAGAACACTGCGATCCGAGCGTGGTCCGTGAAAGCCTGAAGCAGATAAAAGCAAAGTACAAAAAACTTTTTTAATTTTTTTCCAAAATACCCCCCTCGAAACACCCCCCTTTTCTCCGAATAGTGAAGGGCAGCAACAACGATACGCTCTTCGAAGGAGGTAAGAAGGTGAAGCACAATCTCAAAATCAGTGTTTCCAAGGAACCCAAGCAGGATGGTATAGTTGCTTGCAAGCAGATGAACCCGAAAGACAGAAAGTTCAAAAGTATGCTGAACGGAATGCAGGGCGTGATGATAATCGTTCCCGGCAGCTCGGTTGAAGGTATCACCATCTGTGAAGTGGATTCCAAAGGAGGTGAACATGCCACCTGTTAAACACGCAGTGCTTTCGGCATCAGCTTCGCACCGTTGGCTTCACTGCAACCCGTCAGCCAGGCTTGAACTCGAATTCAAAGACCGGGAAACGGCGGCAGCAGCGGAAGGTACGGCGGCACACGCGCTCTGTGAACACAAGCTCAGACGAAAATTGAAACTTCGTAGCGAGAGACCGATTTCCAATTTCGATAACGATGAAATGGAACAGTACACGGACGATTATACGGATTTCGTTATGGAGCAGGTCATCAGGGAACGAAGGCGCGATGCGGAAACACAGGTTCTCATTGAGCAGCGGCTGGACTTTTCCTGCTATGTGCCGGATGGCTTCGGAACCGGAGACTGCTTGATTGTATCGAAAGATCGACTGCACATTATCGACTTCAAATACGGTCAGGGTGTCCTGGTGGATGCGGAAGAAAATCCTCAGATGAAGCTGTATGCGTTGGGCGCTTTGAGGGAGTTTGGAGAGAAGTACCAAATTAAAAAGATAAAAATGACTATCTTCCAACCCCGCAGAGAAAATGTAAGCACCTGGGAAATCACGGCAGCGAAACTCAGGCGCTGGGCAGAGAAGGACCTGAAACCCAGAGCAGTCAAAGCCTACAACGGTGAAGGCGAATATTGTCCCGGTGAATGGTGCCTGTTCTGCAAAGCGGCAGTCAAGTGCCGTGCGAGAGCCGAAGAGAAGTTGAAAATCGCGCAGAGCGAATTCAAACTTCCTCCGCTGTTAACCGATGCCGAAATTGAAGCGGTCCTGGCAAAGCTGCCCGATATAAAAAAGTGGGCTGAGGAAATTCAGGAATACGCTTTACAGGCGGCGCTCGGCGGGAAGCAGTGGCAGGGTTTCAAGCTGGTCGAAGGCAGGTCAAACCGCAGATATGCGGACGAGGAAGCAGTGGTCAAGGCGGCAAAGGCTGCCGGCTACCACGACATTTACAAGCAGACTTTAATTCCGATAACCGAAATGGAAAGGCTTATGGGGAAGAAGGAGTTTGCAACCGTCCTGGGCGGTCTCATTGTAAAACCGCAAGGCAAACCTACGCTTGTCGAGGATACCGATAAGCGTGAAGCAATCCAGGTATCCAATCCAATAAACGAATTCAGTGAAATAAAAGGAGATTAAAAAAATGGCAAATTCGAAGACAAAAGTAGTAACAGGCGTGGTGAGACTTTCCTACGCAAACGTATGGGAACCCAAGGCAGTAAGCGAGGGACAGACTCCCAAGTACAGTGTGTCGATTATCATTCCCAAGGACGATAAAGACACGCTTGCAAAAATCAACGCGGCGATTGATGCGGCGATTGAGGAAGGCATCGGTAAGTTCGGAGGCAAGAAGCCCAACAAGGCAACCTTAAAACTTCCGCTCCGTGACGGTGATGTGGAAAGAGAGGATGACGAAGCGTATGCAAACGCATTCTTCGTAAACGCGAACAGCGCAACGGCACCCCAGATTGTGGATGCAAGAGTGCAGCCCATTCTGGAACGCGGCGAAGTGTACAGCGGCGTATATGCGAGAGTTTCCATCAATTTCTACGCATTTAACAGCAGCGGCAATAAGGGAATCGCGTGCGGTCTCGGAAACATTCAGAAGGTCCGTGACGGTGAACCTCTCGGCGGCAAGACGAAGGCAGAAGATGACTTCGGTGAATTGCCCGCGGACGCAGACGATTTGCTTTAAGGCTCTATCGGTTGGGGTGGTAGGTTAGCCTATCACCCCTGAAACCGAACTGCGAGGTGGAATATGAAAACAATCAGCATTGACATTGAAACATATTCTTCCGTTGATCTGCAGAAGTCCGGTGTCTACCGGTACGCGGCAAGTGATGATTTTGAAATTCTGCTTTTTGCTTATTCCGTAGACGGTGGCGAAGTTAAAGTAATCGACCTTGCCTGCGGAGAGAAGATACCTCCCGATATCGTGCTGGCGCTTACCGATGAAGCGGTACAGAAATTTGCGTTCAATGCGCAGTTCGAAAGGGTGTGTTTATCGCGGCTTCTGGGATATTCAACGGGGAAATATATCAACCCGAAATCCTGGTTCTGCACTATGGTCTGGGCTGCAACTTTGGGACTGCCGCTTTCGCTTGAAAAGGTGGGCGCGGTTCTGGGGCTTGACAAACAGAAACTCGGCGTTGGCAAGGAACTCATCCGGTATTTTTGCAAGCCGTGTGAACCTTCGCAGATAAACGGCGAAAGGACCAGAAACCTTCCTCACCATAACCGTGAGAAGTGGGAACTTTTCAAGACATACAACAAACGCGATGTAGAAGCGGAAGCGGAAATACAAACGCGCCTTTCTGCTTTTCCGGTTTCGGAAAAAGAGTGGGGAAATTATCACCTTGATCAGCGCATCAACGATTACGGCATCGCGCTGGATATGGACTTCGTAGAACACGCAATTCAGTGTGATGAAGTTAACACCGGCTCGGCAACAGAGAAAGCCCGTGCGCTTACGGGAATAGACAATCCCAACTCACCGGCTCAGCTCAAAGCCTGGCTGATAGAGCAGGGGCAGGTTGTGGAGTCTCTTTCAAAAGCGGAAGTTAACCGGCTGTTGCAAGATGCGACAGGGAACATTGAAGAAATCCTTCGGCTCCGTCAGGAACTTGCGAAGTCAAGCGTGAAGAAATATGTGGCAATGAAGAATGTTGTCGGGAGCGATAACCGCGCCCGCGGACTTATTCAGTTTTACGGCGCAAATCGAACCGGGCGGTATGCCGGGCGATTAATTCAGGTTCAAAACCTGCCACAGAACCATCTGGAAAATCTGCCGGCGGTGCGTGAGCTGGTCCGCGCAGATGACTACGATAGCATTGAAAAAAAGTACGGGAATATTCCGAACGTGCTATCCGAGCTGATAAGAACAGCGTTCGTTCCAAAGGCGGGATGCAGATTTATAGTTGCAGACTTTTCGGCAATCGAAGCGAGAGTTATTGCGTGGTTCGCCGGCGAACAGTGGCGCTTGGATGTATTTGCAAAGGGCGAAGATATCTACTGCGCATCGGCAAGCCAGATGTTCCACGTTCCGGTGCAGAAGAACGGCGTAAACGGACACCTGCGCCAGAAAGGAAAGATCGCGGAACTTGCGCTCGGTTACGGCGGCTCTGTGGGCGCACTGAAGGCAATGGGCGCAACGGCAATGGGAATTCCCGAAACCGAATTAAAGCCGCTGGTGGCGGCGTGGCGCGGCTCAAACCCGAACATTACGAAGTTCTGGTGGGCTGTCGATAGAGCGGTCCGCTATGTGGTTTCGAACAAGCAAACCTATGAATGCTACGGCTTGAAATTCTCGTATGAAAAAGGAATTCTCTTTATTCAGCTTCCTTCCGGTAGAAGGCTTGCGTATGTGAGACCGCGAATCGGAGTGAACAACTTCGGCAGTGATTGTGTTACTTACGAAGGTTTGGGTGGTTCGAAGAAGTGGGAACGCATCGAGAGCTACGGTCCGAAGTTCGTAGAGAATATCGTGCAGGCAACCGCGCGTGATGTTCTGGCAGATGCAATGCTGCGCCTGGACAAAGCCGGTTTCAAAATCACGATGCATATTCACGATGAAGTAGTGCTGGAAGTTGAAAACGGCAAATCAAGCGTGGAAGAAGTATGCGCAATAATGGGTGAAGCGCCGAAGTGGGCAGAGACGATGAACCTTCGCGCGGACGGTTATGAATGCGCATTTTACAAAAAGGAGTGAGGAATGAAAAAACCAAGTTTTTATAACAGCGAGGGCTACCCCAGCCCGACTGAATATTATGCGGAACTTCACCTGATGGAAGAAGAAAGGGAAAAGCAAAGAGAGCTGCACAAGTTCCGTCCGATGGTTTATGTCTGCTCACCGTATGCAGGGGACATCAATCGTAACACTGTGAACGCTCGGCGCTTTTCCAGGTTCGTAGTTGATGAAGGTTTTCTGCCGGTTACCCCGCATCTGCTCTTTACGCAATTTTTAAATGATGCGAACCCGGATGATCGTGAAATCGGAATGTATATGGGTTTGGTACTTTTAACCAAGTGCAGTGAACTGTGGGTTTTCGGGGAAAGGATATCTGCAGGGATGCAGCGCGAGATTAAGAAAGCACAGAAGCGAGGAATACAAATCAGGTACTTCAACGAGGAGTGCCAGGAGGTAATGAAATGATTAATCCTTTCAGGGGATATGTGAAAACCAAGGACAAACATCCTTGTCAAAAGTTCGGAAACGGTGAGCCGCTTCTGTCGCTTGAAGACGTGAGTGGACTTGACGAATATGCCGGAATATTAAGCGGCGAATATACGGTCAAAGATGTTGACGAAGCCAGGGAAGCGGAAAGGGTATATGCGCTGGTTTGCGCTCTTAACCTGAACTGCCGCGTTTACAAAACTACGCGCGGGCTGCACTTTATGTTCCGGAACAGTGAGTTTTGTACGAAGGGCGTGGTCAAGGCAATGGATGCCTACGGTTTCACTTTCGATGTCCGCACCGGAAAGAATATGTACGTTGTTTTGAAAAGCGGCGGGAAAGTAAGAGAGATTATCCGGGACTTTGACGAAACGCGCCCGGTGGACACCTTCCCGAAAGCATTCTCGCCTATTAAGGGTGGACAGAGCTTTACAGGTATGGGTGAGGGTGATGGCAGAAACGGTGCGCTGTTCAAGCATTCAGCTACGCTGCTTCGGAACGGCTTCACGCCTATGGAAGTGAAAACCATTCTTTTCCAGATTAATCAGTATGCGTTTGCAGAACCGCTTTCAGATGACGAAATGCAAAAAATCACCCGCAAGGATGCGCTCGAAAATTACATCGAACGCTCAACGGCTGAGGACGATTTCGGCTATCAGTTAAAACCGAAGGCGCAGAACGATACCGGCATGGCAGATCTGTTCGTTCAGGAATATGGCGCAGAAATCAGGTTCAGCAAAGCAATGGGCTGGCTGGTTTGGAATGGAAAACAGTGGGAAGTTTCGGAACTGAAAGCGAAGCAACGTTATATCGAGTTTGTGAAAAAAGTTCTGGAAACTGCAAAGCGTGCGGTCAAAGATGCCTACGCGAATATGGGCGAGGGCGCGATGGAAGACGGTGACAAAAAAGCCGGCAAGGATAACGAGCAGCTCGTAAAGGAAGCGCTGGCATATTACAAGTTCGCAAATAAAATGAATGATTACAGCAAGATTGTCGCGGTGATGCATTGTGCCGAAAGCCAACTTGAAATTGCGGTATCCGAGCTTGATAGTAACCCTTTTGAACTGAACACGCCGAAAGGCATCATCGACCTGAAAACCGGAATTGCTTATGCGCACAGAGCTGAAGCGCTTTGTACCAAAGTGACGAAGGTTTCACCGAGTACGGACGGTATGGAGTTATGGGAGAACTGCCTCAATAGCGCAACCCAGAACAATGCCGAATTTAAGGAGTATTTGCAGTATATTGCGGGGGGTATGGTAATTGGCAAGGTTTATGCCGAGTCAATGTTCATTGCATACGGTGATGGCGCGAACGGCAAGAGTACCGTTTTCAATACTATTCACGAGGTGCTTGGCGATTATGCCGGCAAGATACCCGCAGAGTCTTTGACTACCAGAGCGAAGAACGCAAAGGTTGACCTTGCCGAAATGCTCGGAAAGAGGTTCGTCTTGGCAAGCGAGACGGAAGAAGGGCAGCGCCTTTCTACAAGTATGCTCAAGCAGATAGCTTCCGTAGATGAAATATCCGCAGAGAAGAAATATCACGATCCGTTCACGTTCGCACCTACACACAGCATCGTGCTTTATACGAATCATCTTCCGAGAGTGGGTTCGATGGATAAGGGAACGTGGCGCAGGCTTATCGTGCTTCCCTTCAACGCAGTAATTAAGAACCCGCAGCGCGACTATGCCGAAACGCTTATAAGGCAGGCAAGCGGGGCGGTGTTGCAGTGGGCTATCGAAGGCGCGAAAAAGTTTATAGCTGGCGGTTATCAGATGCCGCCTTGTGCAGTAGTCGATGAAGCCAATAAGGAATACAGAAAAGCGAATGACTGGTTGCGCAGCTTCCTGGAAGAGTGCTGCATAATTGGCGAAATTGAAAAGATAACCGGCGGTGTGCTTTACAAGGCGTACAGGGCGTGGGCTACCGAAACCGGCGAATATGTGCGCAGCAACCGTGATTTTGGGGAAGCGCTGCGTGTCGCGGGATTCGAAATGAAGCATACAAAAATCGGGAACGAATGGCGCGGGTTAACTTTGTCGGCTGACAGGGCTGTTGGAACTACGGCAGAAGAGGACTTTTTGAGGTAAGCATGGCTGCCGGTGAAGGGTGTTGAACCATAAATTCTAAATTACTTTAAGAAATATTAAAAAATGAAAAATTAAAAAAGTTTAGAAAACTCGGTTCACCACCATTCACCCTCATTTCGGAGGTGGAAGTATGGAAGAAAAGAAAATAGAAAGCAAACTTGTCAAGGCAGTCAAGCGTTCAGGCGGTATGTGCTTGAAATTTGTCTCGCCTTCTTTCGCGGGGGTTCCCGACAGAATCGTGCTGATGCCGGGCGGACGGATGGCGTTCGTTGAAACCAAAACTACCGGAAAGGAAATGCGACCTTTGCAGAGGAAGCGAAAATGGCAGCTTGAAAAACTCGGCTTCAAAGTTTACTGCCTGGATAACGAAGAAAAGATAGAGGAGATCATCAATGAAATACGAGCCTTATGAATATCAACAATACGCAACGCGGTTTATCGAAAAGAACGAGGTTGCTGCCGTGTTCCTTGAATGCGGGCTTGGTAAATCCGTTATAACCTTAACGGCAATCAAGCACCTGATTGCTTCCGGCGAAGTCCGCAGGGTTCTGGTAGTCGCACCTTTGCGTGTAGCCAAGAATACCTGGAAAGATGAAATTGCAAAATGGGACCACCTGCAAGGGTTGACCTACGCAATTGCAATCGGGAGCGTTTCGGAAAGAATATCGGCACTATTGGCGGCGGCGGACATCACAATTATCAACCGTGAAAATGTCGAGTGGCTGATAGAGAAAAGCGGCGTTGAGTTCGACTACGATATGGTCGTTATTGATGAGCTTTCTTCCTTCAAATCGCACAGTGCAAAACGCTTCAAAGCGTTGCTTCGGGCAAGACCGTATGTATCCAGAATTGTGGGGCTTACGGGAACGCCTTCCAGCAACGGCTTGATGGATTTATGGGCGGAGTTCAGGTTGCTTGATATGGGTGAGCGCTTGGGCAGGTACATAACCAGATATCGGACAAACTACTTCACCCCCGATAAGCGAAATCAGCAAATTGTCTTTTCCTATAAACCGCTTCCGGGCGCTGAAGAGCGAATCTACGAAAAAATATCTGACATCACGATTTCGATGCGTGCAAAAGATTATCTCAAACTTCCCGCCTTGGTAATGAACACCGTAAAGGTGGAAATGGACGAGAAAGCAAGCGCAATTTACAAGCAGTTGAAGTCGGACATGATTGTGGATATACACAGCACCGAGATTGATGCGGTCAATGCGGCGGCACTTTCCAACAAGCTGATTCAAATGGCGAACGGCGCTGTTTACGGCGAGGAGCGAAAAGTTCTGCATATCCACGATGAAAAACTGAACGCGCTTGAAGATTTAATCGAGAGCGCTAACGGCAAACCGGTCCTGGTTGCATACTGGTTCAAACACGACCTTGAACGTATAAAGGCAAGGTTCCCGGAAGCCAGAGAAATCAAATCTTCGGAAGATATCCATTCTTGGAACCAGCGCAAGATCACAGTGGGGCTTATTCACCCGGCATCTGCCGGACACGGCTTAAATCTTCAAGCTGGCGGTTCCACCTTGATATGGTTCGGGCTGACTTGGAGTTTGGAACTGTACGAGCAGACAATCGGGCGTTTGCTTCGACAGGGGCAAACAGAAACAGTTGTGGTTCATCACATCGTAACCGGAGGGACTCTGGACGAGCGAATTTTGAAGTCCATTGCGAAAAAAGAAAAAACGCAGGATGCCTTAATCGATGCAGTAAAGGCAGAGCTTTGGAGGTAACCGATGACGGAAGAATGTGTAGAGAGTCTTGCGAACGCGATAGTTATGCAAGCGGTGAAAGACTACCGGGAAGTGCTGCAAGTTTTGAAGCAATATCCCCGTTATGAAAAAGCAATAAAAGCAAGAGAGGAAATCGAGCAGTTTTTCAAGTCGGACTGGTTCCAAACCCTGAGCGGCTTGGACGGAATTCCGATAATGGAAAGGCTACAAAAGGAGGTATAGAATGACCGCGCACGAGTATTTGAGCCAGGTGTATTATTTGGACAGACAAATTAAATATGATTTGCGTGAGCTTGAATCATTGCGAGAATTATCCATCGGAATATCAGCGCCAAATCTCGGAGAGCGTGTCAAAAGCAGCAGTAGCGGCGAACCGCCCTTTGTAAAGGCGCTGGAACGGATATGGAAGCAGGAAGAAAGGATAAATTCCGAGCTGAAACGCCTGGAAGAATTGAAGGAAGAAATCCGCAACACCATAGAAACCCAGACAAACGCCGATGAACGCTGTGTGCTTCTTTACCGGTATATGCAGCATATGAAACTTGAAGATATCGGCTACGAACTGAATATCAGCATTAGCACCGTAAAACGATGGTATAAATCGGCGCTTTCAAAAATAAGGGTTCCCGGATAATAGCGTCCGGGAACGCTTGTTTTTTTCACGATTTTATGCTATTATTATTTTATAAATGTAGCGGGAGACAATATGGAAGATTTTACAAAAGGAATGACACTTCTTGGAATAAATTATGCGTTAAAACTCGTTCAGGTTTTTTCGAACCGTTCTGCTGGAAGAAGTTATAACTGCCCAATGAAGATGATTGACGGAGAATGGTATTTTCACTTTAAAAAGCAGATGTTTAAAGTTGCCGATTTTACCACTGAATTGACATCCATATTTAAGGGATAAAAGATGGATAAAAATAGCGTAATAGAAGCACTTCAGGTGTTGGAGCAAGCCAATTCCAACCCGAAAGGATATAGTGCCGGTGAAATTTTATCAGTGTTGAATATTGAAGCAACCAGAGAGAACAAAAAGCAGGTGCGTAAAATACTGCGTTCACTTATTTCCCATAGAAGCCACCCGGAATTTGCAACGGCAGGAAATGATAATATCGTTTACAGTCCCGGTGGGAAAGGAAGCGGCACTTACAGATTAACCGTTTACAAAGGGCAGTAAAATGTTGAAGAAAATAAAACTTATTTCAAACTCAATATGCTACGGACCGCCGCCGGCTTTCGATGACGAGGTTGAGCAAAGGCTTTCTATTAGTTCCGAAGGCAGGATCACCGTAACCGCTTACAATTACGGCGGGGAATGCATCCTTTATAAACGGACAAAAGTTGAGCCGTTTATAGCTCAGGAAATCCTGGAAAAAATTCAAGATGGCTTGGAACATGGCGAGTTGTTTCTGGTAACTGATGTCGGAACTTGGGACTTAACTGCCGAGTATGAAAATGGCGAAAAGCGTAAAGTTGGCGGTTCATTATCCGGGTGCTGTCAGCAGCTTGCGGAAGTATCGAGCGTGCTGCGTGAGTGCATGCAGCTTCCCTTGTATGTGTTTGATGGCGGGGAAGCAGAAGAGGAGGAGTAAATGTTTGAGTCCAGAAAGAGAAAAAAAGCAGAAGAAGAGTTTCAATCCAGGTACAATTTAACGGATGATGAAATGGCGCAGATATCTTTTGTTAAAGTACCAAATTTAGTCATGTTAGGCAAGGGACCTAAATTCGTATATGTCCCTCAACTGACAACAGATAATTTCGATCTTTATAAAAAATTAATTCACTTACTCCAATTCTTGAAGAAAAATTAAATAAAGCAAAAACAAAATTTTTCGACCTAACGAATAAGTTCAATAAAAAAGAAATATTCGACAGATTCAAAGGAATGTGCTATGAAGATTTAACAGACTTCCTTTATAATTTTAGAAAAAACTCAGAAGGGATTCGTATCTCATATTTACCGGATACACCTGCCGAAGTTAGGCAGCAAGTGTGGGATAAAGCTGATCCGTTCTTGGACGCGATTTGCTACTATTATCTTTTACGGTTGGACAGTGAGTTGCCTGAATATACCAAGATTGGAATATGCGCTACTATTAAGTGTTTATTGAAAGCTAATCAAATCGATTTAAATCAAAACTACGATGAAATTCGTTCATACATAATAACGCGGGCATCAACCGAAGCATTCAGGAATACATCAAGATTCGAAGTTCAAGATTGGTATAATGCTTCCATAATGAATGGTTAAACCGAATGAAGACAGCACCGATTGCCGGTGCTTTTTATTTTTGTAAACTTGAACCGTGATGAGCTAAAATGAACCCTTTTGAAACGTGATGAGCCGCCGCCCTGTGTGGTATGATATAATCGTTAAAAAATAATGAAACAGAAATGCGCGTAAAATTTATGCGCATTTTTTTATTTCCGAAAGGAGGCACATTTGCCCAGAAGTCCGAAGGTGCCGTGCAAGCATCCCGGCTGCCCTGCGCTGGTAGAGCCGGGGAAGATGTTCTGCGCCAAGCACCTACCTATGCATAAAGAATACACCCGCCCTTCACAGGAACGCGGGTACACCTACGAATGGCGCAAGGCAAGCAAAGCGTTCTTAAAAGAGCATCCTTTGTGCGCAGAGTGTCAACGCAAAGGCAGGCTTATCCCGGCAACGGTTGTGGACCATATTGTGCCGCATCGCGGGGACCGGGCGCTGTTCTGGGACCGTTCGAATTGGCAACCCTTATGCAAGAAGTGCCACGATGAAAAAACCCTACGCGAAGAGACAAATCCTGTGTACAAATACTGACCGGGTAGGGGGTGTGAAATCTCTGTGACATTTCACTTTGGACACCGGGCTGGGGTTCGTTACGCAAAAATCGGAAATCAAACGGGGTATTAACCCCGAAATCAAATAAGGAGTAAAAAGCGTGGCAAAAGACGGTACAAATCGCGGTGGAACGCGCATAGGTGCTGGCAGAAAACCGAAGCCAATGTTTGATAAAATCACCGAAGGAAAGGTGGAAACCAAGAAAAGAGCAGGCAATTCTGGATTACCAGAGCCTGCTCATTTTTCTGGTGTTGATGTTCCTCCGGTGAAAGAATATCTAAAAGCAAAGCAGAAAAACGGAAAAGATATGTGCGCGGAAGCGGTGTTCCGGGAAACCTTCACCTGGTTGCAGGAAAAGGGGTGCGAGAAGCTGGTGAGTCTGCAACTTATCGAGCAGTATGCGATGAGCGTTTCGCGCTGGATTCAGTGCGAAGAAGCAATTTCCGAGTTCGGCTTCCTGGCAAAGCACCCTACAACGGGAAATGCAATCGCCAGCCCTTATGTGCAAATGAGCCAGACCTATATGAAGCAGGTCAACCAAATCTGGTACCAAATCTACCAGGTGGTAAAGGACAACTGCTCGGCAGATTACGGTGGGGCGAACCCGCAGGACGATTTAATGGAAAGATTACTCTCTGCGAGGAGAGGTAAAAAATAAAGGAGCATTTTTCAATGAGATTATTTTCAACAGAACAGGTCAGCAAGTATCATCCGGATAAGTTTGCCGACCAGATTTCGGATGCAATCCTCACAGAGTGTTTGCGCCAGGACAAAAACAGCCATTGCGGAATTGAAACGCTGGTAAAGGACAACACGGTGGTATTGAGCGGTGAAATCACAACCGCCGCCCAGCTCGACCTTGATGCGATAGTGCGCCGCGTTGCCGGGAAGCTCGGCTACACGGTTGACGAGATTATAAACATTATCGGGAAGCAGTCTCAGGAAATCAATAACGCAGTGGTTTCGGACGAGGAAATCGGCGCAGGTGATCAGGGGACAATGTTCGGTTACGCAACGCGCGAAACGGAAAGCAGGCTTCCTTTCGGATTTGACCTTGCAAATAAAATCATTGCCACAATTGAAAAGGATGTCGAGGGTAATTCCGATACAATTTTCAAAGGCGATGCAAAAACGCAGGTGGTGGTTGACCTGGATGCAGAGCCGGGCTTCGGTTCGGTACACAGCATTTTAGTTTCGGTTTGCCATAAGGAAGGTGTAACGCTTGAAGCGGTCAAGGAAAAAGTAACTGATCTGCTTTCCGGCATCTTCGGTGAACAGCCGCTTCCGGAACTTATTATTAACCCTTCCGGCTTATGGACGGTTGGCGGTGCAACAGCGGACTGCGGGCTTACCGGCAGAAAGATTGTCTGCGACCAGTACGGCGGATATTGCGCAGTCGGCGGCGGTGCCTTTTCCGGGAAGGACCCATCGAAGGTTGACCGTTCGGCATCGTATATGGCGCGGTGGATAGCTTGCCACCTGCTTGAATTGCACGACCTGAAGTGGTGCGAGGTTCAGCTCGGTTACGCTATCGGCGTTGCGCAGCCTATTTCGGTTTGCGTGAAAAACGATAAAGGGTTGGACCTTTCGAACGAGGTGCGCGAGAACTACCCGCTCACCCCGCGTGGCATCATTAACAAACTTTGCCTTGCCGAAAAGGACTATGAAAAGTTGGCAGAGGGCTGCCATTACCGGGAGGCACTTTTATAATGGCAAAGACAACTACAGATTTTCAGTTGGTATCAATTTCAAAGCTGGTACCGTATGTGAATAACGCCCGCACGCACTCGCCGGAACAGATAAACAAACTTCGCGCCAGCTTGCGCGAGTTCGGCTTCATTAACCCCGTGATTATTGACCGGGAATTCGGCATCATCGCCGGACACGGGCGCGTTATGGCGGCGAGAGAGGAAGGTATCGCGGAAGTTCCGTGCGTATTCGTTGACCACCTCACCGAAGCGCAAAAGAAAGCATATATCCTGGCAGATAACCGTATGGCAATGGATGCCGGGTGGGATGAAGAACTTTTGCGCGTGGAAATTGAAGCGTTGCAGGGCGCGGACTTTGATGTCGGTTTGACCGGGTTTGACGATAAGGAAATCGCAGACCTTTTCAAGACCGATTCGGGCAAGGTTGAAGATGACGATTTTGATTTAACCGCCGCCCTTGAAAAAGCCTCTTTCGTTGAGGAAGGGGATGTCTGGGTTGTGGGCAAGCACCGTCTCATTTGCGGTGATGCTACCAACCCGGACCACGTTGCCAAACTCATGGATGGCAAACGCGCGAACCTTATCCTCACCGATCCTCCCTACGGTGTATCTTTCAAAAGCAAGAGTGGACTTACAATCAAGAACGACAGCATGAAGAATGAGGAGTTCTATGAGTTCTTGAAAAGCGCCTTCGTCAATATGGCGGCACATCTGGAACCCGGTGGTTCTGCGTATGTATTCCACGCCGATACCGAAGGTTTGAACTTCCGTCAGGCATTTATCGATGCCGGGTTCCACCTTGCCGGATGCTGCATCTGGGTAAAGGACAGTCTGGTTCTGGGACGGAGCGATTATCAGTGGCAGCACGAGCCGGTGCTTTACGGGTTCTTGAAAAACGGCAAGCACACCTGGTATTCGGACCGCAAGCAGACAACTATCTGGAACTTCAAAAAGCCTAAGCGCAACGAGAACCATCCCACCAGTAAGCCGCTTGACCTGTTGAGTTATCCTCTTGGGAACTCTTCGCAGGAAAACGCAATCGTAGTGGATACCTTCGGCGGTAGTGGTTCCACGCTTATGGCTTGCGAAGCTATGAACCGCATTTGCTATACAATGGAACTCGATCCGAAGTATGCATCGGTTATCCTTCGCCGTTATGTGGAGGACACCGGTGATGCGGCGGGTGTTTATTGTGTACGCGGCGAAAAGCAAATACCGTATTCGGAACTTGTAAAGGAGCTGGAAACGAAAGTTGAAGAAGCCTGAATATCACATCGTTAGTCTTTCCGGCGGGAAGGATTCAACGGCTATGCTTTTAATGATGCTTGAAAAGGGGATGCAGATTGACTGCATCCTCTTTTGTGATACCGGATTGGAATTTCCCGGAATGTATGAGCATTTGGAAAAGCTCGAAAAGTACATAGGCAGACCTATCACCCGCGTGCGTGCCGAGAAGGACTTTGAATATCTTTTTAAGGAGCATCCAATTAAGCGTGGAAGGAGTGAGTCCTTTATTGAGCGGTACGGTGAAAATCATAACGGTTATGGCTGGGCAGGTCCCCGAATGCGCTGGTGTACATCTAAGCTGAAAGACCAGCCTCGTGAGAAGTTCCTGAGCAACTTACGAAAGGACTATGAACTCATAGAGTATGTTGGCTTGGCAGCGGACGAAGGGTACCGCCTTGAACGCAAGGCAAACCAAAGAGAGAACTGCCGGCACCCGCTGGTAGAGTGGGGAATAACGGAAGCGCAGTGCTTGCAGTATTGCTATGAGCGTGGTTTCGATTGGGGTGGTTTGTATCAATATTTCAAGCGGGTTTCCTGCTGGTGCTGTCCGTTGCAGAGTTTGACGGAACTTCGGAAGCTCTATCGGAATTTCCCGGAACTTTGGGAAAAGCTGAAATATTGGGACAGTTGCACCTGGCGCAAGTTCCGTCCGGACTATTCGGTTGTGGAACTTGAGGTCCGCTTCCAACTTGAAGAAGAATGGATGCGGCAGGGAAAAAAGATAACAAGTAGGGCTTTCTACGAGGAGTTGAAATCCCGAATTAAAAAAGTAAAATAAAGTTTTTCATTACCGGCGAAATTCAGTGGATAATATTTCTGTTTAGAGCTAATATGCGTGTAAAAACAAGGGAGGCAATAAGATGCATTTCAATTCGGAAACGTTGAAAGCGCTCCGGGAAAGGTTTCCCGAAGGCACGCGCGTAAAACTTACAGAAATGTTAGATGAATTCGCGCCGCCTATCGGAACACTTGGAACGGTCCGGTGGGTTGATGATATCGGGACCATTCACGTCAAGTGGGACAACGGTTCCACGCTGGGCGTAGCATACGGTAAAGATAGCTGTGAAAGGGTGGATTAAACGGCTTGAAATCTGGTTCATAAAAGGTGCTGAAAGTCAAGAGAATTTGCGAAAATAAATATAAATTTATATTTAAAAATTCTTCGATTATCGCTTGATATATGTGTGTTTTAGAGCGAATATACACGTACAAAAAGCGAAGGGCAGCAGCCCACGGAGGATTAAAATGAAAGCAAACATCGAACAGCAAATCAGCAAAATGAAGGAACAGACCATCGGGGTTGAAGTTGAGATGAACAGCATCAGCCGCGAGAAGGCAGCGAGAAAGGTAGCCGAGTATTTCGGCACGACAGCCTGGTACGCAGCACGCGAATACGGCTACAGCTCATGGGCTTGCAAAGACCAGCAAGGCAGGGTTTGGAAATTCCAGAGAGACGGAAGCATCGCCGGACCGGACGAAGAAAAATGCGAAATGGTAACGCCGATCCTGACCTACGCGGACATGGACACCTTGCAGGAAATCATCAGAATTCTTCGCAAGAACGGCGCGAAGAGCGACTCAACCCGCGGCTGCGGAGTTCACATCCACATTGGTGCGAATGGACACACGCCTCAAACGCTCCGAACCCTGGCGAACATAATGGCAAGCCACGAGAGCCTGCTTTCCGAAGCGCTCAACATTTCAAGCTCCAGAATCAGAAGCTATTGCAGAACGGTTGATACCCGCTTCCTTACCGAAGTAAATCGCAAGAAGCCCACCACGATGGCAGCCTTCGCAGACATCTGGTACAAGAGCCACAATGCAACCTGGGGCAGAACCGACCATTATAACGATAGCCGCTACCACATGCTGAACTACCACGCAACCTTCACAAAAGGCACGATTGAATTCAGACTTTTCCAATTTGATGCACCTGCAAACGGCAAGCAGAATGGGCTTCACGCCGGACAGCTCAAGAGCTACATTCAGCTTTGCCTGGCGCTTTCACAACTCGCAAAAGAGCTGAGAACCGCAAGCAGCAAACCCCAGCAGCACGAGAACCCGAAATACGCGATGAGAACCTGGTTGCTTAGACTCGGCTTCATAGGCGAGGAATTTAAAACCGCAAGAGAGTTCTTAACGAAGCGCCTTTCAGGGGATGCAGCCTTCCGCAACGGAAGAGTAGCGTAAGGAGGTAGACGGTAATGAAAAAGTATTATTTGGCATACGGCAGCAACTTAAATAAAGGGCAGATGCAGATGCGATGCCCAGGTGCGGTTCCGGTTGGGACCGCAGAAATCAAAGGATACCAGCTCCTGTTCAAAGGCAGCAGGACGGGTTCCTACCTGACGATTGAACAGAAGAAAGGTGCGGTGGTCCCGGTAGGAGTTTGGGAAGTTGACCGCTTCCACGAGCATCGGTTAGACATTTACGAAGGGTATCCTTCCTTCTACTACAAGAGAAAAGTTAAGGTTACCCTGAAGGAAACACAGCAGGAAATTGAAGCATTCGTTTACATCATGCATGAGGACCGTCCGCTTGGGATACCATCCAATTTCTATGTGGAGGTATGCAAAAACGGCTATGATGATTTCGGATTTGATAAAAAATATTTACGCGCAGCAATCAAAGCAAGCGTAGGAGGTATGTAAAATGGAAACACCTGAAAAAACGTTACGAATTTGCCCGAAATGCGGAAATGAATACCGCGGAAGACCGGCGCTGTCCAGAGAGGATAACGCTACGGCTATTTGCCCGGATTGCGGTACGCGAGAGGCGCTGATTTCAATGGGAATCAGCGCGGAAGAACAGGACAAAATCATCGATGTAATCCATCAAAATTTCCCGCAAAGATAAATAAATATTTCTTCAAAATTCTTTGCAAAATCGCTTGATAAATATGTGTTTTAGAGCGAATATACACATACCAAATCGGGCAGCAGCCCACTAAGGAGGACGGTATGACCGCAGAAACTTTGAAAGAGCGCATTGCAAACGCGCAGAAGAAAATCGCAACCAAGCAGGGAACTATTGATAAGAAGCTGAAGCTGATTGAGAAAAAGATGCAGAAGCTCATACAGCTCGGAGTTGCCGACCCGGACAGCACAACTATGGACGATGTTCGCAGCACTGGCAACACCGAAGCGATGTGGCTTATGTGCGATATCAAGTACCTGAAGGAAGACATCCAAAGGGGGAAGCGCGAGATAGCAGAAACCGAGCAAACGCTGGCGAAGTACGAAAAGCAGCTAACAGGGGAACTTGAGCAGGAAGCGGTGCTTAGAGAAATTCCGGAGGTGCTGAAAAAGCTCCGAGACGAGCTGGTTGCCAGGTGGGATGCTTGGGACATGGAACGCAAAGCGAGGTATTGGAAGGACCGCCGCGAAATGGAGTGGGGTGCTTTCCGGAAGAAATACAAGTACGCCGACACCAGGTTTGCAGAGCAGTCGGACGAACAGATTCACAAGAACAACATCCGTGATGCTGAATTTTTAATCCTTGACCTGGTGCGAAGGGTTCAGGCAATTACCGGCGAGATAACGAGCTGGGCGGACATCAGAGCAACGCAAGGCGCACAAGGGTTTACGGTCCTGAACGGTATCGTAATGGGCAAGGAAGGCAGGGCAGAAATTGAGAGCATCCTCGCCGGCGGATACAACATTCAAAGGTTGCACATCAGGGTTTTGGTAAAAGAGTATAAATAACGAATTACCCCCTGAATATGCCGCAGAAACCACCTTTTTTTGGGGTGGTTTTTTCGTTAAAAAATTACTAAAAATAAATAAATAAATCTTCAAAATAGTGCCTCAAATCGCTGGATATATATCTTTTTTAGAGTTAATATACACCTACAAAAAGCAAAGGAGACACCACCATGACAGAAGCATACGCAAGGGAAAAAGCAGAAATTTTAGTAAGGGACCACAACCATTACAAGAAGTACGGAGACAAAGCAGCTTGCGCCGATTACAAAATGGCACTTGACCTTTTGATTTACTCGGCAGCCAGAATCGGATGCAAGATTTCCTACACAACTTCCAAGAACGGAATGCTCAGCCTGGTAGCTTAAGGTAACCGCAAGGGGCAGCGCGGACAGCGTTCTGGTTGATTTTAAAGCCACTCGAAAGGGTGGTTTTTTCGTTGAAAAAGGGGGCAGAAAAAACCTTTAAAATAATAAAAATATCTTCATAATTCTTGCGATTATCACTTGATATATATGTGTTTTAGAGTTAATATACACCTACAAAAAGCGAAGGGGCAAACCCCCGAAGGAGCATCAAAATGGCAAGATTATACAACACCAGAAAACAAGCAAAGGAAGCCTGCAACAGGGAAGGCGAATTCGCCGCCAGGTACGCAGAAAAGGCAATCAGCTAAGCAGAGCAGGGTTTTGTAACCAGGGCTTGGAGCTGCGCCGACACCGCGAAGATGGCAGCGGATTGCGCAATGAAAGCACATGATGAGCTTTGGGAACTTTCCAAAGGCAACCTTACGGAAGCGGAATTCGAGGCTTTTGAAAAAGCGGAGGTTGCGCAGGTCAAAGCAAGACAGGCAATCAACGCGGCTGCAAAAGCGGGTGAAAAAGCACAAGCCGAATTTGATGCACAGAGAAAAAACAAAAAGGTGGTAAGAGCATGAAAAAGTCAGTAACCCTCAACGAGTACATTGAAAGCCTACAGAAGATAGCGGAAGCGCATGGCAATGATGAATTGATATCCATCGGAGCCTGCTGCGGCGAGTATAACGGAATGAGTTCACCATTCTCACTTAGGCTGGTGGTGAACGGAAAGCAGAAAAGCTGCTACGTTCCCGCCTACAAGGAAACGGCACCGGAAGTCGGGGTTCTCAGGAAGGATGGCAGACTTCAAATCGCGGGCGGGACATTCCACTTCTGGATTAAGCGCTTTGATGAAGGTTCCGAGTTTGGCATTAACGGTGGCAGGATTTCGAAGCTGACGATTAAAAATGAGCGCACCGGCAAAGAGGTCGCAAACTACGATAGAGGTTGGGATATTGAACCCAAGACTAAGTCGGCGCAGGCGGCACTCGACTGGGTGCTTCGGAACTTCGGTTGATAGGAGGCACGGTGATGGCAGATTTGAAAAACGCAAAGTGGGAACTAACGCCTAACGATAAAATCGCAATTGCCTGGTTTGAAAAGAACGGCTTTGAAGTAACGCTGAAGAAGCAGTACATAAGCAAAACAGTTTATACGGTAAAAAAGGGCGAAATTGAGGATACCTTCTACTTGCCGAACGGGTTCAATTACGATTGCGAAGCCTACATGGAAGAGTACAGAAAAACCTATGAGTTGCTTTGCCAGCTCAATGAAAAAATCTTCGGAACCAACGGGGGTAAATGATGGAAAAGTTAACTGATGTCTTGAATGAGCTGAAGGATAAGAAAGTCGCAATCGTTGAAAAGGGCGAATTGCAGTGGACCGGTTTGGCGCAGGATTTCCCTACCTACTATTATCAGACCAGAAACGTGGTAAACCGGAGACAAGCCGAGTTTGGCTTGAATATAACAATCCTGGAATTGGATTGACATAAGCATAAAACTGAAAACAACCAGCAGCTCCCGGCGGGGCTGTTGCTCGTATAGGACCTGAAGAGGTCTTTTTTTATTGCCGAAAAAAGGAGGTGAGGATTTGCGAAAACTGAAAAAGTACGTTCCGACCAAGTTTATGGCGAAGGACTCGCACTACGATAAAGCGGCGGCAGACCACGCGGTAAATTTTATCGAGTGCCTCTGCCACACAAAAGGAACGTGGGCGGGGAAGCCGTTTGAACTTATAGATTGGCAGGAACAGATTATCCGTGATGTTTTCGGGGTTCTCAAACCGAATGGCTATCGGCAGTTCAACACGGCGTACATTGAAATACCGAAGAAGCAAGGCAAGTCGGAGTTGGCGGCGGCAGTCGCGCTCTTGCTTACCTGTGGTGATTTCGAAGAACGTGCAGAGGTTTATGGCTGCGCGGCGGACCGTCAGCAAGCCAGCATTGTCTTTGAAGTGGCGGCGGATATGGTTCGAATGTGTCCGGCACTCAACCGGCGCGTAAAAATCCTGGCGGCAACAAAGCGCATCATTTATATGCCAACGAACAGCTTCTATCAGGTGTTGTCAGCAGAAGCCTACAGTAAACACGGCTTTAATATACACGGCGTGGTGTTTGACGAGCTGCACACGCAACCGAACCGGAAGCTCTTTGATGTTATGACCAAAGGCTCCGGTGATGCAAGAATGCAGCCGCTTTACTTCCTGATCACCACAGCCGGAACCGATACACATTCCATCTGCTATGAAACCCACCAGAAAGCAAAGGATATCATTGCGGGAAGGAAATACGATACAACTTTCTACCCTGTAATTTACGGTGCAGATGAAAACGATGACTGGACCGATCCGAAGGTGTGGAAGAAAGCGAACCCGTCTCTCGGCATAACGGTTGGGTTGGATAAAGTCCAGGCGGCTTGCGCTTCGGCAAAACAGAACCCAGCAGAAGAGAACTCTTTCCGGCAGCTTCGTTTGAATCAGTGGGTAAAGCAGGCGGTGCGCTGGATGCCAATGGATAAATGGGAAAAGTGCAAAACAGAAATTGATGAAGACGAACTTGAAGGTCGGGTTTGCTATGGCGGGCTGGACCTTTCTTCGACTTCGGATATTACGGCGTTTGTGCTTGTTTTCCCGCCAACTGATGACGATGACCGATACATCGTTCTTCCGTATTTCTGGATACCGGAGGACAACATAAGCACGCGCGTAAACAAGGACCACGTTCCTTATGACATTTGGGAACGGCAGGGCTTCCTGGAAACCACCGAAGGCAACGTTGTGCATTACGGCTACATTGAGAAATTCATCGAGCGGCTGGATGAGCGGTTCAATATCCGCGAGATTGCCTTTGACCGTTGGGGCGCAGTGCAGATGGTTCAAAACCTGGAAGGTATGGGTTTCACGGTGGTTCCCTTCGGGCAGGGGTTCAAAGATATGTCCCCGCCTACGAAAGAGCTGATGAAGCTGGTTCTGGAGCAGAAGATTGCGCATAGCGGTCACCCGGTCCTTCACTGGATGATGGATAACGTGTGCGCGAGAACCGATCCGGCAGGAAACATAAAAATGGATAAGGAAAAATCAACTGAAAAAATAGACGGTGCTGTGGCAACGGTCATGGCGCTGGACCGCGCAATAAGGTGCGGGAACGATGCTTCGGAGTCAGTGTATGACAGCCGGGGCATTTTGTTTTTATAGGAGGTAGGCAATGGGAATTTTTTCACGATTATTTCGGGCAAGGGATAAACCCCAGAATAAAACGGTAGGCAGCAGCTTCTCATTTATGATGGGCGGTTCTACGAGCGGAAAGTCGGTGACGGAAAGGTCCTCAATGCAAATGACCGCAGTATATGCTTGCGTGAGAATACTTTCGGAGGCAATTGCGGGTTTGCCCTTGCATCTTTATCGCTACAAGGAAGACGGTGGAAAAGAACAGGCGGTAGATAACAATCTGTACCGGTTGCTTCATGACGAACCGAATCCGGAAATGACGAGTTTCGTTTTCCGGGAAACCTTAATGACTCATCTGCTGCTATGGGGTAACGCTTACGCGCAAATCATCCGGAATGGCAAGGGTGAGGTTATTGCATTGTACCCGCTTATGCCCAACAAGATGAGCGTGGACAGAGACGAAAAAGGGCAGTTATATTACACATATTCGCGGGCGAATGAGGAAGCGGCTACGATGACGGGTAACACCGTAATTTTGAAACCGAGCGATGTTTTGCACATTCCCGGACTTGGCTTTGACGGGTTGGTTGGATATAGCCCAATAGCAATGGCGAAGAACGCAATCGGGATGGCAATCGCGTGCGAGGAATTCGGGGCGAAGTTCTTTGCAAACGGTGCCGCGCCGAGCGGGGTTCTTGAGCATCCCGGAACCATAAAAGACCCGGCGAAGGTGCGCGACAGTTGGAACTCAACTTTTGGCGGCTCAGCAAATTCCGGAAAGGTGGCAGTATTAGAAGAGGGGATGAAATACACCCCGATATCTATCTCGCCGGAACAGGCACAATTCCTGGAAACGCGCAAATTTCAGATTAACGAAATAGCTCGAATTTTCAGAGTGCCTCCGCATATGGTTGGGGACCTTGAGAAATCGAGCTTTTCCAATATTGAGCAGCAATCGCTGGAATTTGTAAAGTACACACTTGAACCGTGGGTGGTGCGTTGGGAACAGGCGCTTTCAAGAGCGCTGCTTTCCATAACAGAAAAGCCCACATACTTTTTCAAGTTCAACCTTGAAGGGCTGCTGCGCGGTGATTACCAGAGCCGTATGAACGGCTACGCGATAGCAAGGCAAAACGGGTGGATGTCGGCAAACGATATTCGTGAACTTGAAAATCAAGACCGCATTCCTGCAGAGGAAGGCGGTGATTTGTATTTAATCAATGGCAATATGCTCCCGCTTAACAAGGCGGGTGCTTACGCAGAAAAAGGAAAGGAGGACAAAACAGACAATGAAGAAAGCGCAAGCGAGGAAGTTCTGGACGTGGAAAAATCAAGCGGAAGCGGACGGAAAACCCGCCGAAAGGGTTCTTGAACTCTACGGCACGATTGCGGAAGAGAGCTGGTTCGATGATGATGTTACACCGCAGATGTTCAGAGACGAACTGAACGCAGGCGAAGGGGACATCACTGTTTGGATTAACTCGCCTGGCGGTGACTGCATTGCAGCAAGCCAGATTTATTCGATGCTTATGGATTACAAGGGCAACGTAACCGTGAAGATAGACGGTATCGCGGCATCGGCGGCATCGGTAATCGCAATGGCGGGAACCAAGGTTCTTATGGCACCTACGGCGTTAATTATGATTCACAATCCTGCAACGGCGGCGTTCGGTGACCACGAGGATATGAAGAAGGCAATTGAAATGCTGGACGAAGTAAAGGAAAGTATCATAAACGCTTATGAAATCAAGACTAACCAGTCTCGCGCAAAACTCTCGCATCTTATGGATGCAGAAACCTGGATGAACGCAAACAAGGCGATAGAGCTTGGATTTGCGGACGATATCCTCACGGACGAAAAGCTGGCGGTGGATGTACCGGCTTATGCCTTTTCCGGCAGAGCGGTGGAAACGCAGCTTTTCAATAAGATAACCGCAAAGGCAAAATCCAAAACTCCGAAAGAACCGGAAGTGCCGGAAGCGGCTGAGGGAGAGAAGCCCTCGAAAACCGGGCGTTCTGTTGACGATTTAATGGAACGGCTCAACCTTATGAAATATTAAAAATTGGAGGAATAAAAAATGACTATTTTGGAACTGCGTGAAAAACGCGCAAAAGCATGGGAATCCGCAAAGGCATTCCTTGACTCGCACAGAACCAGCGATGGCACGCTCTCGGTAGAGGACGATGCTATCTACACGCGCATGGAAAACGAAATCAGCGCACTGGGCAAAGAAATCGCTCGTATGGAAAGGGCAGAGGCTCTTGAAAACGAACTCAACAAACCCGTGAACGCGCCGCTTACGGCAAAACCCGAAGCACCTAAGACCGAGACGAAAACCGGCAGGGCAACGGACGCATACAAGAGAGCGTTCTGGGACCACGCAAGAAGGCGCGATAATATCGAAGTAAGAAACGCGCTGAGCATCGGCTCGGATACCGAAGGCGGCTACCTTGTACCGGACGAATTCGAGAACACGCTCATTACCGCGTTGAACGAGGAAAACATCATCCGTAAGTTCGCGCACATCTTTACGACTTCGAGCGGCGCACACAAAATCCCCGTTGTATCGCAGCGCGGCACCGCATCGTGGATTGACGAAGCCGGCGCGATTACCGAAAGCGATGATGCATTCGGACAGCAGCTCATCGGCGCACACAAGGTCGGCACGCTCATCAAGGTTTCCGAAGAACTTCTTTCGGACTCGGCGTTCAACCTCGAATCCTATTTCACGAGCGAATTCGCGCGTAGAATCGGTAACGCGGAAGAAGAGGCGTTCCTCATCGGTAACGGCACCGGTAAGCCCACCGGCATTTTCAACGCCACAGGAGGCGCAGAAATCGGCGTAACGGCGGCTGCGGAAAAAACCATCACGGCGGACGAACTCATCGACCTGTTCTATTCGCTTAAGGCTCCTTACCGCAAAAACGCAATCTGGATTCTCAACGATTCCACGGTTAAAATCATCCGCAAACTTAAGGACTCCAACGGTCAGTACCTTTGGCAGCCCGCGCTCCGTGACGGGGAGTTCGATACCATTCTCGGAAAGCGCATCTTCACCACGCCTTTCGCTCCGGAAGCGGCGGCGGGTGCAAAGACGATTGCATTCGGTGATTTCTCGTATTACTGGATAGGTGACCGTCAGGGCGTATCTTTCAAGCGTTTGAACGAGCGCTATGCAGAAACCGGTCAGGTCGGCTTCCTCGCAACCAAGCGCGTGGATGGCAAACTCATCCTTCCCGAAGCAATCAAGGTGCTTCAGCATAAGGCAGCGGCGAAGGCGTAAGTAAAAAAGGAGCGCGGCAGTAATGAAAGACCTGTTAGAGAAAGTTAAAGGAAACTTGATCCTTGCGCATGACGAAGACGATAAGCTCTTGGAAGGCTACATTGCTGCCGCCGTTTCCTATGCTGAAAAATTCCAGCATATTCAAGACGGGTTCTACCGGGAAAACGAAATGTCTGCTTCAACCGAGCAGGCAGTAATAATGCTTGCCAGCCATTTCTACGAAAGTAGGGATGGCTCGACAGGCGGTTTCTTCGGGGATAACGTTCAAGCGGGGCAGCAAGTCTGGAACACAGTCAACCTGCTTTTAAGGTTGGACCGCGAATGGAAGGTATAGCAATGAAGAAGGGAATCAAAGAATTTCAGTTGATTTGCGGAGATAACATCGAGAAGATGAACGTTCTTCCGGACGATTCGTTGCACTGCATAATAACCAGCCCGCCTTACTTTAATGCAAGGGAATACAGCTATTATGAAAGCTACGAAACCTATCTGCGGTATTTGAAAAACGTGTTCTCGCTTGCTTTTCGGAAGCTGAAAGAAAACAGAATGTGTTGCGTGAACTTAAGCAACGTTCTGGTTCCCAGATTAAAGAGAAGCGCGGCAAGTAAACGCATACCCATTCCTTTTCACTTCGTAGGACTTATGGAGGGAATCGGGTTTGAATTCATCGATGATATTATTTGGGTAAAACCAGAAGGTGCAGCACTTAATCGGAACGGTGGCTTTTTTCAGCACCGGCTTCCGGTAGCGTATAAACCGAATATCGTCAACGAATATATACTCATCTTCAAAAAGCCCTCACTGAAATTGATCGACCACGTTCTTAAGCAGTATGACGAAAAAACCAAAGATGAAAGTCGAGTAGCGGGCGAATATGAACGGAGCAATGTGTGGCAAATAAACCCTGAAACGAGCAATCCGCACCCTGCGCCTTTCCCATTGGAATTAACCGACAGGCTTGTGCAGTATTACACCTTTAAAGGTGATACGGTGCTGGATATGTTTATGGGAAGTGGAACCACCGGTGTCTCGTGTTTGAAGAAGCAGAGAAAGTTCATAGGTATTGAGAAGGAACAGGAATACTACGATTTTGCGCTTCAACGGATTGCGAATACGGCGGTGGAGGTTTGAAATGAGCTACGGAAAAATGAATAAGTTTGCGGAAATAATCCGCACGCACAAATACAAAGACAAAGAAGGGTTTGTTAAACAGGGTGAGCATGTTCTCGCATCCGTCCGGGTTTACCAGGAAGGAAGACACGGCTCGGAACGTTGGGCGAACCTTGCTGCTTTTTCCGTTGCGACAGATCTGTTCCGGTTCAGGCGCATTCCTCGCGTAAAGCCAACCACGCACGATTATATCGTATGCGAAGGAAAGCGGTACGAGATAGTTTCCGTTGAGGATGTGAAAGGAAGGGGCATGTACATCGAGATACTTGCAAAGATAAGCGAGGGAGACGAATGGCTAAGGCAACGATAAAAATGCCGGACGATTTTCTGATGAAACTCTCGAAGCTCGGAAGCCGTACAGACGAAATTGCAGAAAAAGCATTGAAGGCTGGAGGCGAGATAATTCTCTCAAAAACGAAGGGTAATTTGCAGGCAGTCGTTGGCAAAGACACAAAGGTTGAAAGCAGGTCCACAGGTGAACTTGTATCCGCGTTGGGACTTACCGGTGTTCGGCAAGACCGGAACGGAAACAGCAACATAAAGCTGGGTTTTTCGGAACCGCGTAAAGGCGGCGAGAGCAACGCTAAAATCGCCAACATCCTCGAATACGGACGGGTGGGGCAACCGCCCAAGCCTTTCCTTAAACCCGCCACAAACGCCTGTAAAGGTGCTGTGGTGCAAAAAATGACGGACACTTTGGACCAGGAGATTAAAAAGCTATGAGTATACTCGAAGAATTGCACTCCGTGCTTGGGAAAGTTAAGGTACCTATCGAAACGGGGATATTTACCGGCAAAGCACCTGGTGAGTATTTGGTGGTAACACCTCTTTCGGATAACTTCGCACTTCACGCAGATAATGCGCCGGGGACCGAGGTTTCCGAAGCGCGTATTTCCATTTTTACCGTATCGAACTATACCCGGTTAAAACGCCGTATTACAAGTGCGCTTTTGAAAGCGGACTTCACTGTTACGGACCGAAGGTATCTCGGTTTTGATACCGAAACGAACTATCATGGTTATTCCATTGATGTTCAAAAAAACTACGAATTGGAGGATTAAAAATTATGGCAACAATTGGACTTGACAAACTCTTTTATGCCGATATTACCGAAGATGAAAACGGCAACGAAGCCTACGGAAAACCGAAGCAACTCGCAAAGGCAATCTCGGCAGATTTGTCGGTTGAACTTAATGAAGCAACGCTGTACGCGGATGACGGTCAAGCGGAGGCGGTCAAGGAATTTAAAGGTGGAACGCTCTCGCTTGGCGTTGACGATATAGGTCACGCAGTAGCGGCAGACCTTGTCGGTGCAAAGCTCGATAAAAACGGTGTGCTTGTTTCGGGTTCGGAAGATACTTCGAAGTATGTGGCTATCGGTTTCAGAGCGAAGAAAGCGAACGGTAAGTACAAGTATTACTGGTTGTACAGAGTTCTGTTCGGTGTTCCCGCCACGAACCTGGCAACCAAGGGCGATTCAATTTCGTTCCAGACACCGACCATCGAAGGCAGCATTTTCCGCAGGAATAAACTTGACGGAAATAAAAACCATCCCTGGAAAGCGGAGGTTACGGAAACGAGCGAGAATGCTGTGGTTATTAACAAATGGTATGACGAGGTGTATGAACCGAGTTATGAAACATCCACGACAGACAGCGAAGCAAGCAGCGAAGAAGCCGCACATTACGAAGCCAAAGCCAATGAGAATGGCGGTACGGAAACGACAACCGAAATGGATAACTTAGGTAGCGGCGGTTATATCGATGAGCCTGAACGGGTATCGGTAGAGATAGATGATACGGATGTTCCTCTGGGTCTCGGCGGAATACCCGAACCGGAAAGAAACGATGAGGAAGAGACAGACAATACATCTACTACAACCACGCGCAGTCATAGTGGCGGAGGAGGCAACTGATGGATGAGAGAGCAGTAAGTATTAACATAGGAGGCAAGGATTATGAACTCATCCTTACAACCAGAGCAACAAAGGCAATCGCAAGTCGTTACGGCGGTTTAGAGGACCTTGGCGAAAAGCTGATGAAGAGCGAGAACTTCGAGCAGGCACTTGACGAAGTTGTATGGCTTATAGTTACGCTTGCAAACCAGTCGGTTCAGATTTTCAACCTTCGCAATAAGGGAAGCGAAAAGCCGCTTCTTACAGCGGAGGAGGTAGAACTTTTAACTATTCCCACAGATTTGGCAACCTACAAGGATGCAATTACGGAATGTTTATTTAAAGGAACAAAGCGCAACGTGGAGAGTGAAGAATCAAAAAACGCAGTGGGCGGGTAAACGATGACGAGTTGTTTACCCGTCTGCTTTATTACGGGTTAGCGCATTTGCACTTAACGCAAGACGAAATTTGGCTGATGCCTTTCGGCTTACTGCTGGATTTGTGGGAATGTCATAAACAGTTTCACGGGATAAGTAAAGCGAAGGTGGAGGTCTTCATCGACGATATTATCCCAGATGGTATATGACATAAATAGACAAAAACGATACATAAATAGCTTTTGATTTTCGCATAAGTAATTGACTTTGCCCTTAAAATATGCTATTATTTAAGGGTAAAGGAGTATCGTATGAAAGAGTTTTGCTATGCAGGATTAAAAAACAAGCAGTGGGATTCTGAAATTTTGGGGTATATTGCTCAGATTTATCAGGAAAAAGGGAAGCAAGAACTTTATTTAAAACAGAAACCTGCTGATCTTGATGTACTTGTCGAAATTGCAAAGGTGCAGAGTACTGAAGCATCAAATGAAATTGAAGGCATAAGAACAACAAATATGAGATTAAAACAGCTTGTTCAGGATAAAACCACGCCGAGAAACCGCGATGAAAAGGAAATAGCAGGTTATAGGGATGCACTAAATATTATTCATGAGAATTTTGAGTCGATACCGATAACGCCGAATTTTATTTTACAATTGCATAAAATTCTTTTAAGCCACGCTGAAACCGGAATGGACGGAAAATATAAGAATGTTCAAAATTATATAAGCGCAACAGACAGCAATGGAAGGACGTACACATTGTTTACGCCACTTTCACCGTTTGAAACACCGATAGCAATGCAAACGCTGTGTGAAGAATTTAATAGGACATTGGGAAGTGGAGACGTTGACCCGCTCATACTCATACCTATTTTTATTCATGATTTTTTGTGTATTCACCCGTTTCTTGACGGTAATGGAAGGATGTCTCGACTTTTAACAACATTACTTTTGTATCGTTCAGGGTTTTATGTCGGGAAATACATTTCCTTGGAAGCAAAAATTGCGAAGCACAAGGATTTATATTATGACGCACTCCAAGCAAGCCAGGATGGTTGGCATGAGAATTGCGATAATCCGTTGCCGTTTGTAAAATACTTGCTGGGTATAATAGTTTCAGCTTATCGAGATTTTGAACAGCGAATGGAAATTGTAAGTGAAAAAATTCCTGCGAAAGAAATGGTACGTAAAGCAATACAATGCAAAATAGGCAAATTTACTAAACAGGAAATAAAAGAATTGTGTCCAACATTAAGTGTAAGCTCTATTGAAGCTGCGTTCCGTGAGCTTATAAGTGAAGGCGATATTGAACGTAAAGGTATAGGGCGTTCAGTGTATTACATCAGATTAAAATATTGATTTTGTAATTTATTAAAAATATTAGAAGAGCATCTATCCCCAAGGGTAGGTGCTTTTCTTATGCAAAAAAAACAAGGAGGCAAGCAAAATGGCAGATAATTTCGGATTGAAGATAGGACTTGAAGGCGAGAAAGAATTCAAGAAAGCGCTGTCGGAAATCAATCAGTCATTTAAGGTGCTTGGCTCCGAAATGAAGCTGGTTGATTCGCAGTTCGATAAAAATGACCAGTCGGTTGCTGCGCTTACGGCTCGGAACGAAGTTCTGGAAAAGTCTATCGAAGCGCAAAAATCAAAAATTGAAACATTGCGCTCCGCGCTTTCAAGCGCGGCATCGTCCTTTGGTGAAACGGACAAACGAACTCAGGCTTGGCAAGTTCAGTTAAACAATGCACAAGCCGAACTTAACGGAATGGAAAAAGAGCTTAAACAAAACCAAACAGCTCTTAAGTCCACCAGTTCGGGAATGGATGATGCGAAGAAGTCAGCCGATAAAATGGGTGATGAAATTGAGGATGCAGGCAAACAAGCCGAAAAATCCTCGCCCAAGATGGAAGCTCTCGGCAGTGTATGCAAAGGTGTAGCTGGGGCTATCACTGCTGCGTTCGCTGCCGTTTCTGCTGCCGCCATCGCCGCGGGTAAAGCATTGGTGGATATGACGAAGGAAGGCGCGGCGTATGCAGATAACGTTCTCACCGAATCAACCGTAACCGGCATTGCAACAGACAAACTTCAAGAGTACATGTATGCCGCCGAACTCGTAGATGTTTCGGTTGAAACGTTGACGAAGTCGATGGCAAAAAACATCAAATCAATGAAGTCGGCGGCAGACGGTTCGAAAGCATATGAAGCAGCGTATGCGCAGCTTGGTGTTGCTGTTGTCGATGCGAACGGAGAGTTGCGCGATAGCGATACTGTGTATTGGGAATTAATCGATGCGCTTGGGAAAATCGAGAATGAAACCGAGCGAGATGCGATTGCAATGCAGGTGCTTGGCAAGTCCGCGCAAGAACTCAATCCGTTAATTGTCGCAGGTGCGGACCGAATGTCGGAGCTGGGGGAAGAAGCGCGAAAGGCAGGATATGTCCTGTCGGACGATACTCTTGCGGCTTACGGCGCATACGATGACCAACTTCAAAAACTGACCACGGGTGCGACTGCTGCGAAAAACTCTCTCGGTACTGTTTTGTTACCGATACTTACCGAGCTTTCTGGCGCAGGGGTTGACCTTCTGGGAGACTTCGCACGAGGCATTCAGGAATGCGGCGGTGATATCAGCAAGATGGCAAGTGTTATAAGCGAGATATTGCCGAAAGCACTAAATACCGTGATGAAGTATGTACCGCAAATTCTGGACTTGATTGTTTCGGTGGTTGGCTCAATCGGTAAAGCGATAGTAGACAACCTTCCTATGATAGTCACCGCCGTTTCTCAGATAATCTTTACGATATTAAACGGCTTAATTTCCGCGCTTCCGCAGATAGCGGACGGGGCGCTGCAGTTGGTATTGGCTTTGGTGGACGGTATAATCGACCAGTTGCCGATGCTGATTGATGTTGCGTTGAAAGTAATTGAAACGCTTGTCGCAGGGTTAGCACAGGCACTTCCGAAGCTGATACCCGCAATCGTTCAGGTAGTTGTGCAAGTAGCGAAAACGCTTATAAACAATCTGCCTACAATCTTGAAAGCGGTGCTTGAACTCATAAAAGGCGTTGCAAAAGGAATACTTGACGCAATTCCTGTAATCATTAAAGCGCTGCCGGAAATTATAAAAGCAATAGTTTCTTTTATTCTCGGTGCAATACCGGAAATCATCGATGCAGGCATACAGCTTTTGACCTCACTTGTGGCTGCATTGCCAGAAATTATCCAGGCAATAGTTGAAGTCTTCCCTGAGATTATAAATGCAATAATTGAAGCGGTATTGGATGCGATTCCGCTGATAATTGATGCTGGCATAAAATTGCTTACCGCGCTTATTACAGCGCTGCCTGACATTATCGTTACAATAGTAGAGGCAATTCCGAAGATTATATCGAGTATAATCGATGCGGTTATTGGTGCGATTCCGTTGCTGATTGAAGCAGGCATTCAACTTTTGATTTCGTTGGTAGCAGCGTTGCCGCAAATTATAACAGCAATAGTAGAAGCTATTCCGAAAATTATCAACGGAATTATTGAAGCAATTCTTGGCTCAATTCCACAACTCATCCAAGCGGGTATTCAACTGTTTATGTCATTGATTGCGAACCTTCCTACAATCATCGTAGAACTTGTGAAGGCGGTTCCGCAAATCATAAAAGCGCTGGTCGATGGTTTCTCGCAAGGTATAAGCTCATTCGTTGAAATTGGCGCTAATTTGGTGCGCGGTCTTTGGGAAGGAATCAAGAGCCTTGCTGGTTGGATTTGGGATAAAGTTAGCAGTTGGGCGAAAGACCTCTGGAGCGGCATAAAGAATTTCTTCGGGATTCACTCACCGTCTAAAAAGATGGCATGGATTGGTGACATGATGATGGAGGGTTTGGCTGGCGGTATTGACGAGTCTGCGGGTGAAGTTATGGATTCGGCAATGGATATGACGCGGGATTTGAATTCCGTGTTCAACGACCTTTCTGCCGACTTTGGCGCAGAGCCGTTGCAGTTCGATGTTAGCAAAACTGTGAACGGTGTTCGGGATACGGCGGCGGGTGCATCGGGCGGCATCACCATACAGCTTAACATTGACAAATTCAACAACTATTCAAGCGAGGATATATCCGACCTAACCAATGAAATAATGGAAACGGCGGGTAATTTTATGAAGAGAAAAGGAGCGGTGTTCGCGTGATACAATTCACTTACAACGGCATATCATCTGCGGACATGGGCGTCCGCATACAGTCAAAGAGCATATATTCGGCACCTAAGTTCGACATCAGCAGTGTTGCTATTCCTGGCAGGGACGGTGAGCTGTTGGTGCCGAGCGGTAGGTTTCCGAATGCGACAGTTTCTTATACCTGTTTTGTGCCGGCAAAAAGTATAGATGAGTTGGGCGAAAAGTTAACTGCAATTAAAGCGTGGCTTTATACGCAGCCTGACCGGTACCACATTTTGTCGGACAGCTACGACACGCTGTTTTTTCGCAAAGCTGTTATAAGCAACAAGCTGGACATTGGTGAACAGTGCAGAAAGATTGGTACCTTTACGATAACATTTTCCTGCTATCCGTTCAGGTATTCGTTGGAAGGACAGCGGAAAATTGATAGCACAAATGCTATCACGTTGATAAACCCGTATCCGTTCAACGCGAAGCCGTACATAAAGGTGAACGGCAGAGGCGAAGGGCGGCTCATAATTCAGTCGGAAGGTTCGAATAAAATCTGGACCTTCAAAACCTTAAACGGATATACGGAAGCGGACAGTGAGCAGATGAATTTCTACCACGATACGCAGTCGAAGAATGACACCGTGAGCGGGGACGGGTTTCCTATTCTGTACCCCGGAAGAAACGTGGTAGCGTTCGAAGGCGCAATAACAAGTATTGAAATTATTCCAAGGTGGGTGTGCTTATGATTCCTATTCTATTCAAAGCTGATGCCACCGATTTCAGCACCTTCGGTATTGGTGCATTAACGGAAACGCTCACTTGCGAAGTTACAGAAGAGCGTAACGGAACTTTTGAGTGCAAGCTGACCTATCCTTCAAGCGGGCGGCTTTACAGCGAAATCTTGAAAGACCGCATAATCAAGGCAAAGCCGAATGATACAAAAGCGGCGCAGGCGTTTCGAATTTATAAAATCTCGCTGCCCATCAACGGAACGATTACGGTATATGCGCAGCATATTTCCTACGACCTTTCAGGAATAGGAATAATGCCTTTTGAAAAGCGGGCAACAACGCCGCAGCTTGCAATGGATTATGTCCTGCAGCACGCGACTCAGGCGCATAACTTCTCGTTCCAGACGGACTATTCAGCGGCGAAGGACTTTTCTGTTGATAAGCCCAAGAGCATCAGGGCTTGCTTGGGCGGGGAAGAAGGTTCTGTACTTTCGCTATGGGGCGGCGAATATGAGTGGGACAACTTTGAAGTAAAACATCATCAGGAGCGCGGGGAACACACAGATGTTGTCATTGAGTATGGAAAAAACCTGACGAAGTTTAACCATGATAGCGAGGACACGGAAGTCTATACTTCAGTGCTGCCTTTTGCTTTTATGGAAAATGAGGAAGAAGGGCAAACATTGATAACGCTTCCCGAAGTTACGCTTCCGGTTGAAGATTCGCAGCTTCTTCATACAAAAACACTATTCCTGGATTTAACGGACTCCTTCGAAGACGGAACGTTGATCACGGAAAATATGCTGCGCAATAAGGCGCTCTCTTATATTGCGAATCACTCACTTGCAGCGGCGGTTCCGAACATCACTATTTCCTTTGAACCGCTCTGGCAGCAGCCGGAATATGCAGCGGTATTGGAAAGGCTCTCGCTCTGTGACACAGTAACGATTAAACATTCGGTGCTGGGCGTGAAGGCAAAGGCAAAGGTTATCAAAACTGTTTATAACACTCTTGCCGAGAAGTACACCTCAGTGTCGCTGGGTTCAGCAAAAGGCAGTCTGCTCAGCTCAATTGAGCAGAGTACAACCGAGCTTGAAAAAGTGATGGAAAAAGCAAACGCATCTGCAAACCGGGTGCCGATGCTTATCAATTCTGCTATTCGCCGTGCCACAGATTTGATAAGCGGTCAGTCCGGTGGGTATGTGGTAATGCACACAAACTCAGACACCGGGCAGCCGTATGAACTGTTAATTATGGACGCGCCGAAAATCGAAGATGCGGTAAACATTTGGCGTTGGAACGTAAACGGTCTCGGCTTTTCAAGTAAGGGATACAATGGACCATATGACACGGCTATTACCGCAGATGGCAGAATCGTTGCTGATTTCATTTCTTCCGGAACGCTGGTCGCAAATATCATAAAAGCCGGAACGATTTCTTCCGTTGACGGTTCTTCGTTTTGGAACTTGGATACAGGTGAGGTGGTCATAAAAGCCTATGCAAAAATGGAAGCAGTCGAAAAGGTTCAAACGGAAGCAAATAACGCACAGAGTTCCGCAAACCAAGCACAGACTTCTGCGAATAAGGCACAGGCTTCTGCAGACAAAGCACAAACTACGGCGAATCAGGCGCAGATAGCAGTAGATGATTTGGCTTCAGATGTAGGTGTGCTTTCCGGCAATGTTGGTGCGCTTACCACAAGTGTTAAAACCGTAACTACAAAGCAGGCTTCGCTTGAAAGCAGCGTTGATGGTTTGACGAGTTCAGTTTCCGCTGTTACTACCAGAGTTACAACGGCAGAAGGAAAACTTGTCTCGGTGGAAGCAGCGGTCTCAACGTTGAAGCAAACTACCACCGAAATATCTGCGGAGGTTTCGAAGAAGGTTGATGAAACCTATGGAAGCAGCGCTTCAGCCTTTGGCTGGGTGTTGAAATCCACAGGCTTTTATGTGTATTCAAATGCAACCACTGTAATGTCGATAACCAGTTCTGGACTCTCGGTTGTAGGTGCAATCGATGCGACCAGCGGCTCTATAGGAAATCTTACGATTGACGGTTATCTGTATTTCGGTGGAGACAAGTCATATTATATCAGCGCGAACTATAACGATGGAAACTATTACATAAGCCTTCCGGGGTTGAGAATAGATAAGGCTTCGACAGCAGTTTTTAGCGGAAAGCTCTCCGCGCCGAGTGGAACTATTGGCGGATTTACGATTTCAACCTCGTCTATTTACAAAAGCAAATCTTCATACAGTAATTCAACAGAGGGTGTTTATATAGGCACGGACGGTATTGGCTTGGGTGCGGGGACTTTTTATGTTACTGCCGCGGGTAAGCTCTACGCGACTAATGCGGAAATATCCGGGACGATAACGGCAACAAGTGGAACGATAGGTGGATTCACTATAAATTCGAGTAGCCTTACGAACGCAGGCGGCGGTTCTTCAATTCAAATTACAAGCGGGAACTATACGACTTATCTTGGCGCGAATACCTGTTATAGCAGATATCAGGAATCGGCAGGTTCAAGGGGCTGGTCTTTATCGCATAGCGCAATATCAATATCATCATATAATTCGAGCGTTTATTGCGGAATCAAGATAACGCCGACATATTCAAAACGCTTAAGCACAAGTTCTTATTCCAGCACAACGGTTGCTGAAGGCTGTATTACTGCATTTTCTGAGCCTTCCTATAATGTCGATGGCGGCTATACAACTGGTTCTGCAGTTCCGTTTATTTTGGGATTGTGCAGAAAATATGCAAAATCGCCGTATATGCCTTCTCAGGAATGGGGTGCATATTTAAGGTTTGTAAACTACCAACTTGCTGAGCTGGTGTATGACAGCTACTATTCAGGTTCTTGGCGAATGCGAGACGTAAACACGGGAAGAACCTATGACCTTGTTGGGCATAAATTCTATTTTTGGAGTTATAACAGCAGTGTTTCTAACGATTCACGTGTTTCCATTTCGAGTAGTATTCATGGCTTAACATCTGTATCAGGGGCAATAGTTATCCCGAAGGAAAAAAGCACAAACGGCGAGGGCAGCAACCTTAATGGCGATAACAACTTAATAAATAAAAGAGCCAATTATGGGATTTATATTTCTGGCACAACCGTTTATGTGGTAGTAGATAGTAATGGGCTGCCACACGGGTTTTATTGCTTAATTTTCGGGAGGTAAAAATGAAGATTTACTATCTTCAAAATGAAAACGAAGAGATAATTGAGGACGGATTCGAGCGGTTTAACGATAACTGCAAAGTTATGGATCGTGAGAATTACCACATAGTGAATGGCTATAACGGCGCATTATTCTTCTACGAATATACAAAGACGGAAGAATACAAGCAAAAAGCAAAAGCCTTTGCCGAATATGGGCGGCTTGAAAACCTGCGTCTGCAACGCAATGAAAAATGCTTCTCGGTTATAAATCGCGGAGCGCTCTGGTATGAGAAGCTCACTCTGGAAGAAAAGGCAGAGTTGGAAATCTGGTATCAGAGTTGGCTCGATGTTACAGAGACTGGTGTCGCACCCGAAACACCGGAATGGTTAAAAAACAAGTAATAAAAGGAGAGTGTCATTATGATTTTAATTGAAGTTGTAAAAGCAAAAGAACCCCTGCAGCGGTTAACTACGAGGCGCTTTACAAGTTACAGGGTTTTAAGGGAACTTGTAAAATTGCGTAAAACCGTAGATGCTGAGACGGAGTTCTACACTGAAGCAGAAAAGAGAGCCGTGGAACTTTATTCCGAAAAGGATGAAAACGGCTCTCCTGTTTTCCTTGCGGATGGAAGACTTAAGCTGAAAGATGTTCAAGCGAAGAAAGATTTCGAAGCAGAAATCTTGAAGCTGAACGAAACGCCGGTGGATGGAATTTCACCGGTAATTATCCGCGAGGAAGATTTCAAATCAACGGACGATTTGCCCACGCCGGAAGAGATGCTGCTTTTGGACGGGCTGGTTGAATTTGAAGATTGAAGGAGGTGGAACTTGGGTACTGTGGCAGCAATTATTATTTCGATTGCTTCTGTGATTACGGCGCTTGGGGTTATTCTGGGAGTAATTCTTTCGGTGCATAAGTGGTACTTGAAGCAGGAAAAACAAGATGACGATATAAAGGTCATAAAAGAAGAACAGTCTATTCTCACGCAGGGTGTGCTTGCGTGTTTAAAAGGACTGAAAGAACAGGGCTGTGACGGTCCTGTAACGATAGCGATTGATAAGATTGAAACTTATATCAATCAACAGGCACATAAATAAAGGAGGCAAAAAGTGAACGACATCTTAATTAACATCATTTCAGCGGTAGTGACTACAGTGTTGCTACCGCTTATTACTTGGGCGGGAACAAAGCTCATTCAATACATGGGCACAAAGGTTAAAAATGAAAAGGCGGCGGCACTGCTTACATCGGCAACGAATGTCGTGCTGAACGCAGTGAGAAGCGTGTTCCAAACGTATGTGGAGAGCTTGAAAGCAAGCGGTTCTTTCGGACCGGATGCGCAAGTGGAAGCGTTAAAAAAGGCAAAGGATATCGCTCTTTCTCAGTTTGGTGAAGATGTGAAAAAATACATTACCACAAACTTCGGTAATCTTGACGGGTGGCTTACCAACCAAATCGAAAGTTCAATTAACCTTTTGAAAAACGCATGATGCGGAAGTAAAACTGAATAAACTCTGAAAGCCTATCTGGGAGTTAATCCTGGGTAGGCTTTATTTTTTTATAAAAATACCCCCTCAAAATAGGTTTGAAATCTCCGAATGGTAGGAGGACCTTTTTATGACAGATGAATTGAGAAACCGGGTTCTTGCGTTACGGCGTGAGGGTTTAGGGTTTTCAAAGATTGCACGGGAGCTGGATATCCCTGCGGATACGGTGCGCACGTTTCTCAATCGGTACAATAAACGATATGAGAACCTATGTCTTTGTTGCGAGAAAATGATAGAGTCATTGCCACATCGGAAGCGGAAACAGTTCTGCTCTGACCGCTGCCGTTTGCTTTGGTGGAATTCACACCAGACTGTCATAAAAAGGAAAACCTTCTACAATTTTATTTGCCCGCAATGCGGAAAGGAGTTTACGGCTTATGGAAACGCCAAGAGAAAATACTGTTCGAGAAATTGTTTCGCCGCTGCCCGCCGGAAGGGAAATGACGAAAGAAGAGGCGGTGAGAATAACGGGTTATAAACTCGCTATGAGTATGGCAGATTCAATGCTTGCGCAAGGGATTATTTCGGAAGCTGAGCATTATAAAATTGACCAGATAATGTGTGAAAAATATTGTATCAAAATTACCTCTATTTTCCGAAATTATGCCCGAAAATGAGTGGATATAAATTCGGTTTAGAGGTAATATACGCATACCAAAAAACAAGGAGGTTTTCTATGGAAAGAAAGGTAAAGTTAGTAAGACCAACGCTTCCAAAAGCCGCGCAAATAAAAAGGGTGTGCGCATACGCCAGAGTGTCAAGCGGCAAGGATGAAATGCTGCATTCGCTTTCGGCGCAGGTTAGTTATTATCAGCGACTCATTCAGTCTCGTGCGGCTTGGAGGTTCTGCGGGGTATATGCGGATGAAGCTGAAACCGGAACGAAGGACTCACGTGAGCAGTTTCAAGAAATGCTGGCAGAATGCCGTAAAGGGAACATTGACCTGATCATCACAAAGTCCATTACCAGGTTTGCGCGAAACACAGTAACGCTTCTGCAGGCGGTTCGAGAACTCAAAGATATGGGCATCGAAATTTACTTTGAAGAGCAGAACATTTTCACGCTTTCAACCGAAGGTGAAGTGATGCTGACAATTCTCGCATCGTATGCGCAGGAAGAAAGCAGGTCTGCAAGTGAAAACCAGCTCTGGAGAGTAAAACGCAACTTCGAAGAAGGCAAGGTCTGGGGGATGCAGATTTATGGTTATAAAGCGGTTGATTGTCAACTCCAGATTATTCCGGAGGAAGCGGAAGTGGTGAAGCGAATTTTCGCGGAGTTCCTTGCGGGAAAAGGAAAGGATGCGATTCTGCGTGGTTTGAACCGAGACGGGATAAAACCCAGACGCGCAGAGAGATGGCAAAGAACATCAATTCATAACATCCTGCTGAATTACGCTTACACCGGGAACCTGATTTTACAGAAAACCTTCCGGGAAGATTTTATGACTAAGAAATCAATAGTGAACAATGGCAGGAAACCAAAGTACCATTGCCAGGAAACGCACGAGCCGATTATTTCAATGGAAACATACCTGCAAGTGCAGGCTGAGATTGAAAAACGAAACGCGAATCTTCCGAAGAAAGCTCCAAACATGATGCACTTATTTACGAGCCTTATTCGCTGCCCATATTGCGGGGTGAATTACCGCAGGTGCAAAGGTTATAGTTCTTGGCTTTGGCGCTGTAATACATTTGTGGTTCACGGGAAGCAAGCCTGCTCGGAGTCAAAACAGATACGCGAAGATACGATGGTAAGCGTTACCGAAGATGTGCTTGGAATCACCGGATTAAACTACAAAAATATTCACGATGCTATTGACTTTATCGATGCGTATGAATGCAACAGGCTGGTGTTTCATTTGAAAAATGGCGAGGTGGTTGAGCGGGTTTGGAAAGACAGGTCTCGCGCTGAAAGCTGGACACCGGCTATGAAATTAAAAGCAAAAATTAAGGAAGCGGAAAGACAAGAAGAACTAAAAAGGAGGGTGAAATAATGCCGAAGGTTACAGTTATTCCAGCAACAAAGGACTTTTATACCGGCGTTGATAATAACACGTTCAAAAAGAAAAAGGTGGCTGCATATGCGCGAGTTTCCACCGCAAGTGAAGAACAGGAAACCTCATACGATGCGCAGGTTGATTACTATACGAAGTATATTCAGGGACGCCCGGATTGGGAGTTTGTAAAAGTTTATACGGACAAGGCAATAACCGGTACGAATACCAAGCGCAGGAAGGGGTTCAAAGAAATGATAGACGATGCGCTTGCCGGAAAGATTGATTTAATTGTTACTAAGTCCATCAGCCGATTTGCGCGAAATACAGTTGATACTCTGGTTACGGTTCGAAAGCTGAAAGAAAAGGGCATAGAGGTTTATTTTGAAAAGGAAAACATCTATACGCTGGATAGCAAGGGCGAGTTGCTTATTACGATTATGAGTTCGCTGGCGCAGGATGAAAGCCGAAGCATAAGCGATAACGTAACGTGGGGACAGCGGAAGCGATTTGCGGACGGAAAAGTTAACATGCCGTATAAGAGGTTCCTTGGCTATAAAAAAGGTGCAAATGACCTGCCGGAAATCGTGCCGGAACAGGCAGAGGTGGTCAGGTTGATTTATTCGCTTTTCCTGGAAGGCAAGACGAGCTACGGCATAGCGAACTACCTGACAGAACAGCAAATCCCTACCCCGACAGGGAAGGTTATCCCTTGGAAATCAAGCACTATTGAAAGTATTCTACAAAATGAAAAATACAGAGGTTCGGCGCTTTTGCAGAAGAAATATACGGTGGATTTCCTTGAAAAGAAGATGATAGTCAACGATGGAAAGGTTCCGCAGTATTATGTTGAAGACAGCCACCCGGCAATAATAACTCCAGCGGAATTTGAAATTGTGCAAGGGGAAATTCAGCGCCGGAAAGCAAACAAAGGGAAATATAGCTGTTGCGCACCTTTTGCTTCAAAGGTTGTGTGCGGCGATTGTAGCGAATTCTACGGGCAAAAGGTCTGGCATTCGAATAGTAAATACCGAAAGATAATATACCGCTGTAACGGCAAATATCACGGCGAGAAATGCGCAACGCCCACCCTCACGGAAGAGCAGTTGAAAGAGGGGTTCCTCAAAGCCATCAATAGCTTGATAGGTATTAAGGAAAGCCTGCTGGAAGATTGCCGGGAAATGCAGGCAGTGCTTTCCGACACCGCAGCATTGGACGAAGAATTGAAAACCGTAACCGATGAGTTTATGGTGGTTCGGGAAATGCTCCGGAAGATGGTTGAAGATAACTCGCGCAAGGTTCAGGACCAGGATGAGTTCTGGGCAAAATACAACCCGCTGGACGAAAGAGCGAAAAAGGCAGACGCGCGAATTCAAGAGTTGATGGCGCAACGCACACAGCGGCTGCAGAAGGCAGAAACCATCGGCGCGTTTATGTTTGAACTGCACGAGCGTGATGAAGCGGTGGAAGCGTTCGATAACAAGCTCTGGTTTATGACAGTGGATAAGGTGGTCGTAAAAAGGGACGGAAAGCTGGTTTACCATTTCCGCAATGGATTAACTATTGAAGTGTAGGGCATAATGCTTTACACTTCAATTAAAAAATGATATACTTTTACTATGGAGAGAAGCATGGGAAGGAAACTTTTATCAAACATTATTATAAGTTTCGCTGTGGTTTGCGTGTGCGCAATCTTCACTGTTGGCTGTTCTGCGAGTGATGAAAAATTACTTTCAAATGCGCGGAGCCAGGCGGATACGATATTGAGTGATAATGGATATTCCTGCACCGAAATTAGAACGGAATTCCTGATCACGCTGACCTCAAACGAAAAAGAATACAAAATTTATAGTTTAACAATTTATCTGGAAACAGAGGAAACCGGAGACTATGAGTCAGTTTGGGGATCATTATCGGTTTTAAAGAATTCAAATTATGAAATGGATTGCTTCAAAGAGGGCAGAATATCCATTATGGAATATGTGTTTTATGAAGGTGGTACATATAGCATTTCCTCGCTGAACAGCTATATGCTTGAAAAAAAAGGTGACTATAAGTTTAAATATGTTACCGAAACTGTTCCTCACCCGGACATTCCTTATGTGGGCATGTCGGAAGAACTCATCAGTTTTACCGGGCTTGGTGATTATTCGTCAAGGGTAAAGCATGAAGGTGATAATCAGCATAGGCATTGGGTAACTTATACCTATTATTTCAGTGAAAATGGAAAAACCACTTATATCGTTCAATGTCAGGATGGCAAGGTAACATCTGTTTCCGGAACGAGCAATTAAAATTGAGCTGGTTTCCCGCTGTTTTTGAATTCTACTCATTGACAGCGGGCTGCCTGTTTGATATAATAAAAGCACAGAGAAGGGCATTGCAAAAAAAATAGTCGGATGTAAAGCATCTTGGATTTGCGACCTGTTATGCAAGTGACTGGGAACAAGGACGAATGATTTATATAACACCATTTTTTGAGTTGATGCCTGACGGGGCTACAAGGGCGTAGTCTATATTCGTCAGGCTCTCATTATGCCCTCTGTGAAATAAACACGGAGGTATTTTTTATGAAGGATGAACAGTATACCGAAATTGAACAGCAGATCGGGTACGAGTTCGAGAACAGGTTGTTATTGCAGCAAGCGTTCACCCGGAAAAGCTATACGGAAGAAACGCACGATGGCGATAACAATGAAGTGTTGGAGTTCATTGGCGATAAGGTTCTGGACCTGATCATCGTCAAGGTTCTGACTGAGTATTATGGTGACATCAACGAACGCAACGAGTATGAGTGCGAATACACAGAAGGCAAGCTCACCGAGTTCAAGAAGCATCTGGTGGAAAGTAAGATGCTGGCTGAGCGCATAGACGAGCTTGGATTCGCGGATTACTTGATTATGGGGAAAGGGGACAAAAAGAATAATGTCCAAAATGAAACCCATGTAAAAGAGGATTTATTTGAAGCAATTCTCGGCGCTGTTGCCCTTGACAGCGGTTGGGATTTGGATGCAATGCAGGACGCGGTGGAAATGATGCTGCACCTTGATTGCTATCTGGATGAGGGGTTCGATGAGGACCAGGACTACGTTTCTATTATTCAGCGTTGGCAGCAGAAGCGCATCGGGGAATTGCCTGATTACAGGTTTACGGACAAGCAGACTTACGACATAAACCACCTGATTCGTTGCTATACCTTTACTAACAGGCGCAACAGAATGGAAGCAGGTGAAGGGGACATAGTTTGCGAATTGCGCATAGATGACGGTGAGCCGTTTGTCGGGTTCGGTTATTCAAAGAGCCGGGCAAGAATGGCGGCGGCGGAGCTTGCGTATGATTACTTGGATGAACACGGGCTGCTTACCACGATGCAAGATGAAATCGGTGAACCTACGATTGAGAAAGCGGTGAGCCAGCTTCACGAGCTTTTCCAGAAAGGTTTCTTTTCTGCACCGGTGTATGAGTACGAAGAGGACCATGACGAAAACGGAAACCCGGTCTGGACCTGCGAAGTCAGCATTGTCGAATATGAAGACGCATATTTTTACGAGGCAAGCTCGAAGAAAGAAGCGAAACGGCTGGCGGCTTATGAAATGCTGCTCTCGATTCTTAACCATACGAATGGGGAGGATGACAAATGAGAGTGGTTTCTACAAAGCTGAAAATGATTGATGCGTTCACGGAAGCGGAGTTTTTCGGGACTGTCCATCAATGGTTAAAGAACGCCGGTCCTTGCAAGGCGGTGGCAGAGCAGCTCGAAGCCTGCGAAGAGAAAGTTGGTGTGCATCTTGAAGCGGAATATTGTATCGTAGATACTTTCCGGATCGAGAAAGAAGAAGCAACGTTTACGCTTTTCAAGTTGGAGCAGTTATTCCACGAGCAGACCTGGACCACAGAAGTTATCCTTAAATGTGGTCTTGGCGCAAACGAGGTTTTCTTCCACGTTGACTGTTCCCGCGATGCAACCAGGTTTGATGAAGCGCCGGAAATGCGCACAGAGGTTATTCGCGTATTCGTTAATAGCGGGTACGTAATGCAGCCGAAGGTTCCCATTACTTCGCGGACAGTTGAAGCAACCAATGAACTGCTCGATTGGATATCGGCTGCCATTCGGAAAGAATATACGGAGGAATTGCCGTTAATTCTTGCGACTACATATTTTGGAAGCCAGGCAATCGAGATTGATGATTTCGCGCTTTCGAGGAAGCTGGCAGGACTTGCGTACATTGTGGTGTGCGATAACGAATACACAAGGCTTCTGAAAGATAGGGCGAAATGCGCAACGCCGTTCAATGGCGCAGTAACCATTTACTGCAAAGGTGGGAAGCCGCGTCAGTTCCGGAAAAAGGATGCGTTTCTTGGCGCAACGCTTGATAAGCAGATAGCGAATGAAGTGCAGAGGTTCGTAACTGCAGCGGTGGATGCCGAAGCACCGACATGGGAAGCGCTTCACGCAGAGCTGGTTCGGAAGGAAGCAAAGGAAACAGCGGAACTTGCAGAGGAAGCGTTGGATGCCAACGAAACTCTGGATGTGAAATTGAAACGGGCGGAGGAAAGAATAGCGGCGCTGGTTCAAGAGAATATGCAGTTGACTGCGAAGAACGAAAGCCTGAATATTGCGTTAACAAAAAACGATGCCGTTCAAACGGTATTGGAGGCTTCAAGCATTCCGGAGTTCTTTGAAGGTGAACAGCATGATTTGGTGGTTACCATTTTGCAGAAGGCTCTGGCGAACTGCGGCTCGAAAGACACTCGGCAGAAAGAACTGCTCACTGACCTTTTGGCGCGGAACCAGATAATCGGAAAGGGCAAGGAACTGTTCGAAGTGGTGAAGGCAATATTCGCTGATGGAGAGGACCTTTCCGCGAAAGAGCTGGCTGAGCTGAAAAGGGTGGGGTTCGAAATAACAAGCGAGAATACCCACTACAAGCTGGTTTATAAGGGAAGCAAATACTGGTTCAGTCTTGCGAAAACCACGAGCGATAAAACCCGGAGCGGGAAGAACCTGACTTCGGATATTACAAAGACACTTTCAGTTTATAAATAGGAGGAAAGAAATGCGTACAACAGCCATCTGTCCGAAATGCGGTGCAGTCCAGAAGGGGTTAAATTTACAGGAAACGAAAGGATCGGTTGTCTGCAATAAATGTGATGCGAAGTTTGAGGTCGAGGTTGAGGAACCCGCCGAAGAGCCTGCTTCCGACATTACCAAAACGTTGTCGGCACATAAGTAAAAGCCCGGAAATGGTGTATTATGGATTTGTCTACTTTCATTCTGGAAATAAGGCTTAAATTCAATTTGAGCCAGGAAAAGCTGGCAAGGAAGCTCGGTGTTTCCTTTGCTACAATCAACCGGTGGGAAAGCGGAAAAGCGCGTCCCCAGAGGTTGACTTTGTGCCGCTTACAGAAATTCTGTAGAATAAACGGCATTGAATTTAAAGTAGATATTCAGTGAGTTACGCATATTTTTCGACCATAATCGTAAAAAAACCGTCATCCAAACCAGGTGACGGTAAATTTTTTTATATTTTTCATAACTTTTTTTGAAAAACCATTCAAAATGCCTTCCAAAACATTGTATAGAATAGTGATGACACAAATCCAAAAAATCTTATTTGTGTGATCAAAGGAATGTTACATTATGTTTTTTTCACAATTTAATAGGCACTTCACTCGTTGCGTTGAGTGCGGGCGTAAAGTCCGTTCAAAGTATGCATTCCAGATTATCTGTGATGACTGCTTTGACGATGTGCTTGATAGATTAGACTAAATCTATCAGAGAAAACCATCATCCCATTTTCGGGGTGGTGGTTTTTCTTTTTCTGCAGTAAAAACCATTGTGAAAATCGGAAAAATGTTGTATTATGTAAAAGAAGAAGATTGAGAGGTGAACTCAATGCCCACTAACAATAAATATGAAGATATGAGCGCCCTGGATGCGCTACACTATGCTGAGGATCATACCTTATTGCTCCCGGATATTCAGAGGGAATATGTATGGGATTATCAGGAAATCGAAAGGCTGTTTGAATCTATAGTGGATGAGTACCCGATTGGCTCATGCATTTTCTGGAAAACCAACCGCACAACCATAAACGCAGAAAAACCGAACTTGTATTATTTCCTGCGTGAGTATGAGCGCTGGAAAACGAAGAATGAAAAAGCGCCGGAGGTGTTCAGTAAAGAGAGCGATTATTATATCGTGCTTGATGGACAGCAGCGTATTACTTCCCTGAACATTGCGCTTTTCGGCTCGTATACATATTACAAGGGTGGCAGGGGACACGCTTGGGATAATCCAAAATCGTGGTTAACAAAAGAGCTGTATTATAATCTGGATTATTACGCGGCTTCCAATGAAGAAGAAGATGATGAGAACCCCCGGAAGCGCTTTGTGTTTTTAACAAAGGAAGATGCGGAAGCGGGGCATTATTACAAAATCAAAAACTTACTCGCTTTCGATAAATTGCAGCGGTTTGTGCTTGTTTTGAATAATCTAACAACCGATGAAAAGGTAATCGATGACCTTTCAATGCTTTTTGAACGCCTGCACAACGCTTCTGGTAACGGGTTGATTCATTACTACTGCATTTCGGAAAACACATACGATGAAGCATTGGATATCTTTGTGCGCGTCAATTCTACCGGCAGAAAGCTCTCAAAGTCAGACTTGCTTTTCTCGACACTGATAGATGGGTGGAAGACAGGCAAAGAGAATATTGAAAACCTTCTCGCCACGATGAATTCTAAAGGGGATAAGTTTAATTTCACCAGAGATTATTTGATGCGTCTTTGTCTGGTTCTGGTTGATGCGAATACGAACCTGAAAATTAACTCATTAAATCCGAAGACGGTTTCTTCGATCCGGGACAATTGGGATAAGATATACAATGCTGCGGACACCATGTCAACGGTTCTGGCAGATATCGGTCTTTCCAACGAAACCTTGACTTCGTATAACGCAACGATGCCCATCGTTTATTTCTTATACAAGGGCGGCAAGATAAAGGATAAAGAAGCGAAAAAGGAAGTGCGAAAATTCCTGTCAGTTGCGATGGCACAGCGACTTTTTGGTGTTGCAAGTAACGATGCTTTGAATAAAACGCGCAACGTGCTGAAAGCGCTTGATTGTAAAAAGGCGGTTTTCGGATTATCGCTTTTCGCGGACACCACGCTCACCGGTGGTAGAACTTTTACGGTTACAGAAAAGGACATCGATCTTTGGCTCAATAACTACGAAAAAGGGCAAAGCACATATCTACTGTTGGCGCTGCTTTATCCGAATTACAAACTGAGCCAGGTTGCTTTCCATCAGGACCATTGCCACCCGCACGTATCTTTTGATGATAAAAATATCGCTGCACTGGGGCTGCCGGATGAAAAAGTGAAGGAGTGGCAGAAGAAACGCAACCTTCTTCCGAACCTTCAATTCCTGGAAGGAACTGAGAATGAGCAGAAGAATAAAACGCCACTTATTCAATGGGTGAACGAAGGAAATAATTTTTTGTATCGTCCTTCGGGCGTTTCACTTGAACTGAAAGATTTTGAAGTGTTCTTCAATGAAAGAAGAAAGCTGATAAAAAAAGAACTTGCATCGATATTCGGTGTTACGCTTCAGGAAGAAAACTCGGAAAGCAATACCGAAGAAGCATAAATTAAAAACCATCATCCGGTTTCGGGTGGTGGTTTTTCTTCATTTTCGGAAGCGGCGTTTACTGCTTCATCAATAGCTTTCCTCGCGCGTTTGCGTTGCATATCGTAAGAGGCATATAGTAAAAGTTTGACGGTTTCTTCAGGCGTGTTCGGATTATGGAAGTGGAACTTCAGCTCCGGGCGGGATGATTTATTCTTCATCGACACTCGCGGGTTCATCCTCGTCATCAACGCCGAGAACTTCGTCAAGGTTCTCGTCAAGCGTGAGTTCTTCAACCTGACTACCGTTCTGGAAAAGTGCATCGTCATTTACTTCATAGAAATCATCGTCATCGCCAATGTTGTCAAGACCAGAATAGTCCTTTGCAAAGAGCGCGTTCAGCGGGAGTTTTGCGGCGTTGGACTTTTTCTTCCCGTTATACTCCAGCACCATTACTTCAGCATACCCCATAAAACCTGCTCGACGTTCCTTGGCGTTGCGGGTGAGTTGTTTGATGGAAATTGCGCCGAGTTTCTCTTTGAAAAGGTCATCGTCCAGCGCTTCTTTATAAACCATAACCAGCTTTGCAACAGCTTTCATAATATTGGCGCTGAAAGAATTAAAGTCTCCTTCCCAAGCCCCGATAATAAGCCGTAATACGCGGTCTAAGGCGTGGTATCCATGTTTATCGAAGATGTACTCAAGAGTGGAAACAGCGCAAATTGCACCCGGTTTTTTGGAAGAACCGATTATCATTCCATAGGATTCAACCAGGTCGCGTATCATTAACTGTTTATCGTTTCCGGCTTCGATATTTGCCATAAAAATTTCATAGGGAATTAGCGGTTTAACAAACTTCATCTGGTTTGCGAAGATGTCTGCTTCATGCGAATAATCAAGGTCATCGTAAACCATACACCACACCGGTGTTTCGCGCGAACCAGAAACGAGCGCCACGATTTCAATTGTGTGCTGACCATTGAACACATAATTTATTCCGTTGCGGCGGCTGACTTTTACGGGGTTAATTTGGTAAAGGTCAAAGTTCTCTGCTGCACGGTTAATGTGGGAGCGGGAGAGATTACGCTGATACTCCTGGTTGGATACCAGGTTCTTTATGGGTATTTGCTCAAAATGTACGTTGGGTACAAAAGCAGAGAAAGCGCAGCGAGAGTCTGTTCGTGTAAATAGTAGGGCTTTCCAAAGCTATCGGTCCACGCTTGTGGTATTGCGCGGATACGATTGCGCGAGGGGGTATAAGGTTGAACACTACCTTTATCGCCGGCTTCGGAGGCTTCCTGACTTGTTAAAACATAGGACTTGAAGAACGCTTCCGAATTGGTGGTATCAAATATGTACGCGATTTCATTATCCTTTTCATAAAGGGAACCGATTATGCGATAACGGCATTCAGTGTTCCAGCCGAAAAGCGAAAAGAGTGTATCGTTGAAAGCGGCGGTAGAAATCGGGCGAGAATAGTAAACTTTCTCTGATATCTTCGAGCAGACAACCGACTGACGATTTGATTTATCGGTTGTGCGAATGGCAAATTTCTTTTCTATCGGATTAATCAACAGTTCGATATAGTTTCTTTCGCCCAGCTTCCGAATGCACTCGGTGCTTAACTTGAGCTTTTTCTCTGCGAAGGTGATGGAAGGGCGGCGGACACTATCGAAAAACTCTGTGCGCGTTATTTCGAACCCGCGCAAGTCGAAGTCACCGGCTTCAACTGGGATTTTGATTTCAGGGGATGCTTGCTGTTCTGCGGGCTGCTCATCTTCGGGAGTAGCATAAACGCTGTTTGCGGCTTCGAAGTAGTTTATTTCCTTGAAGCCAGCCCAGCGGGGGTTAATCACAACAAAACCTTTTAATATGCCGCTGTCAATTACACGGAGTTCTGGCAGGAAGGATTTATTTCTGTATTTGGCATTATCCAACATACGCTGAACCGCGATAAAGTCATCCCTTGAAATGATAGCTTCGTGGTGCTTATGATATCTGCTTTGTGGACGGTCTCCGCGATTTTTAACGGATTTATGGTCACGATAATTTGGCGTGAAAGTTTTTCTGGTAAGAACATCACCGCAGTGTCGCTCATTACGGAGGATTTGAACTACGCCGCTTGAGGTCCATTTGTTTACATTTCCCAGATATGACTTTCTTCCGAGTGCGTTCAAAGTATCTGCAATTTGCTGCGTTGAATAGCCGTAAAGATACATATAGAACGTGAGTTTTACGGTGGGCGCTTCTTCAGGGTTGATGATTAAATTTCCATCTTCATCGTGCGTATAGCCGAGCAGTTTCGGGGTAAGAGGAATGCCGTGGTCTAAGCGCATACGCAGAGAGGTTTCCATACTGCGGCTGCGGGTGTGCGATTCTTCTTCTGCCATAGTTGCTTGGAAGGACAGCGCCATTTGGGAATCGTCATTCAAAGAGAAAATGCATTCGGACTCGAAGAAAACACCGACAGGGGGCTTTAATTCTGCAAGGTCGCGTGTAAGCCCAATACAGTCAACTACGTTTCTGGCAAAACGTGAAACGCTCTTTGTGATTATAAGATCAGCTTTGCCGGCTTTACAGTCGGCAATCATCTCATTGAAGTTGTTGCGGTGTAAGCGGGAGGTTCCGCTTATGCCTTCGTCTGCGTAAATTTTTATAAGTGTCCAATGCGGATGCTTCTGCACAAATTCTTCATAATATTGCCTTTGCAATTCGAAGGAAGTGGTCTGACGGACATCATCTGTAGAAACGCGAACATAAATAACCACCCGCATAGGCGTGTCATTGTCGTAATAATCGACTCTTTTCCGCGCGGGTGTGAATTCGTAGTTATCTTCATCAATTTCAAAGCGCATACGCTTACGAGCTTTTGCTTTTTCACGTTGCCGGCTTTCACGGCGTTCTTCATCAATCATTGGGAGTTCCTTTATCGCTTATAAATTCCGGAGTGGTATCTTCGGGTAAAATTTTCCAATCCGGGGACGGAAGGAAGAAAGTGTCTTTTAAGTCATTTTGGTAATAGGAAGCCAGGGTGAAAATATCCTCCGAAATAAAGTAAATTCCAATAGGAGGAGTGTGCGTCGCAAGCAGCCTGGCACATAAAGTCACCTCATGCATTTTCTTGGAAACGTTTGAGACTTTTTGCGTAATAATCAAATCGACCTTGCCTTCCATTGCTTCATTCAAGAGTCGACTCCATTCGGGTGCAGATTCCATATTGGGAGCAGTTGCGCCTTCGTCAATATAAAAATCAACGAGAGTCCAATTCGGGCAAAGGTTGATTGTGTCCTGGAACTGTTTCTTATGATATGCGAGATAATCTTCATACCGGGTTTGATTGAAGTATCGAATATAAACGCCAACTTTGAAAGACGTTGCGGGGTTAGGAAATTCATGTCGAATACTGTGAAGCCAATTTTTGTGGTCTGCAACTTTTTTTTGTTTTTATTATGGTATAATTTCGCCGGAATTATAGCAGTCTTGGAAAGGTGGAAATCAATAAAGGTTTGGAACAGGCGAAAGCTGGGAACCTTATTCCGGCAGACGAGGCGTTTGCCAAATTCAAAAAGAAGTACAATCTATGAAAAAGAGAGTTAAAGGACATTTATATTTCATTCACGATTTCAAGCGGTGTGGCGATGGAAACTATCGGTATGTAGGAACGGACGATGGAACGCTGTTTTCCGTTTCCTATGGAAGAACGAAACTCTACGCTTCGGAACTGCCGGAGTGGTTTGTGTATGGGCGGTACTATAAGCGTTTTGGCTATATTTCAACCAAGGGCATAAAGGCTTTGAAATACAAACCCAACTGGCATACAAATCACTTCTTGAAAGATGACCGTTTGATGGTTTCGTATGATAAAACCGAGAGTGCGCTTGGAGATGACTGGGACAATACGACTTGGGTTTGGGGTTCGGAAATTTTGGATGTTCTTAAGGGCGCACAAATTTACTCGAATTACGACATTGCTCCCATAATATGCCAACTTAAAGAGAAAATAGAGTGGTTGCGAAAAGCTCACCCGGACGAGTTTGGAGAGAAGCAGTGGCACTTTGATTTAGATAAGTGGAAGCAAGAACCATTTAAAAACGGATTGCCACCGAGATATGTTGCAGTTTCCATAAATCCCTGCCCGGAAAATGAGGGAAAAGAAACGTTGTATGGCAGCGAAGAAGAGATAAAGAAATTTATAGAAAGTTTACCAAATAATAATGGCAAGCTGATGGATGAAACCATTCGAGAAATTCGGTACATAAAAAAGTCATTTGACTACATGGAAGGCTTTGAATTAGAATGTATCAATTCCCAGGGTGAGCCATACGAACTGAACTTTTATTCTGCTTTGCTTTCACAAATCCTGTTGCGAGACGGAGACAAATTTGAGTTATGTGCTTCGGGTGAAATTATTCGTTTTAAGTATCGCAAGAAAGGCTGTCAAGTCTGGACAGAATCATCTGATTTGAACACAAATCTTATTGTTGAAAAAACGGACTCAGAAGGGACGGGCTTTAAGACCAGAGCGTTTATTAGGGTAAAAACCTATGACTCTGCAAAGGAGGCGGTTTCCGAGATGTGGAATTTAATTCTCTCAATGGAGACAGTGGTGAAGTATATTTTTGGAGCTATTCCGACTACGCCGCGGTTAATTTCTGACTCGCTTGTGGGGGTGCAGCAGGAGGACTTCAGCGAAGAAGAAGCAAGGAAAGAAAGGTTAAAGAAAAATGAGGGGTAAAGAGGCAATCGAAGAAAACAAAACGCTCATTGAAGAGTTTCCTTTTCTGCTGCCCAGAAACCGGTGGACAGACAAAGTGCCTGATGATTTCGACTTCTCGTACACAGAGCTGGACAATATGCCCGATGGTTGGCGTACTGCTTTTGGGTTGCAAATGTGCAGAGAGTTAAAAGAAATCTTGGAAAAGGCGGGTGCTTTAACTGACTATCGAATAACCGACATAAAGGAAAAGTACGGAACTCTTCGGTGGTACGAAAACGAAGTCCCGATCAAAGCAAAAAAAGAGTACCTTGCTTGGCAATCTAAATATTGGGAGCTTTCCCAACGAACCTGCATAAAGTGCGGGGCAAAGGCAACTAAAACTTCCGTAGGTTACATCGCGCCGTTTTGCACCGAGTGCGCCAGGGAGATGCCTTCTGTGAACTTTGAAGAATTGAAAAATAAAAGAAGGAAAAAATGACTACTTTTGAACCCGAAAAAAGGGACATAATTGATGAGTTGAATGAGCTTGCACTTCGGGCTAATTGGGGGACAGTTGACCGGATAGACGGGAAACCAAAATCGGTGGCTATAATTCAAAAAGCCATTGGAGAAATCGTGCAGTTAAGAAAGCAGACTGAAGGAAAAAAAATGAAATATTACGTGGTTGCTGATGTCCATGGATTCTATGACTTGATGATTAAGGCACTAACTGAAAAGGGGTATTTTGAAGATAAGGAGCCGCACAAACTCGTGATTTGTGGGGACCTTTTTGACCGGGGTTCGCAGGCGAAAGAGATGGAAAAATTCGTAGTTGATTTGCTTGAAAAAGACGAAATAATTTTAATACGTGGAAATCACGAAGACCTGATGCTTGACCTGGTAAACCGGCTGGATGAGTTTGTTGAGATGGGCATTGAACATACGCATCATTATCGGAACCGGACAGTTAGAACCCTTATGGACTTGACTGAAAGTAGCCTGGGTAGAATTAAGCAGCAATCTGGAGTGGTTGCGGACCGGATGAGAGCAACACCTTTTCTGCAGAAGATTATTCCGGCAATGAAGGACTACTTAGAAACCGAGCATTTCATTTTCGTCCACGGGTGGATTCCGTGCCACGCCAGCGGGTATGGCGGTGAAGCTGGCTGGTTTAACTATCTGGAAAATTGGAGAGAAATGCCCAAGAGCGACTGGATGCTTGCACGCTGGTATAATGGAATGCTGGCTGCTTTTCAGGGTTGTATTGAACCTGGGAAAACAATTGTCTGCGGACACTGGCACTGCTCATTCGGGCATACTTATTTAGAGAAAAAAGAAATAAAGCCACTCAAAGACGGAGAGCTTTCGCCTCAGAAGGTCTTTGAAGATTTCACTCCGTACTACGGGGAAGGCGTTATTGCCATAGACGCTTGTACAGCTTTGAGCAAGGTTGTGAACTGCATTGTCATTGAAGATGAAGAAAAAAGAGCCTGATGAACGGCTCTCAGAATTAGCTTTTCATATTAAAGAAACAGGTAGCACGGCGGTTTCGCTTTACGCGCCGGAAATTGGGGCTGTGTGCCTTCAATTTGCAAACGGCGAACAGGTGAGCGAATCTGAACTTGTGCGCCTGTTAGACGGCGTATTGGGCTTTTGTTTTGAAGAAGAAATGGTAGAGCTTTTCCGGAAGCTCTGTCTTGCGGCTCTGCGGCAGCATCCGCAGGTCGTAAATGAATATGTTTTGCTCTTCAAGGACCTTTGGGACGAGGGAAATTAAGAAAAAATAAATTTGAACGGTGATGGGAGATTTTGAACGGTCATTGGTCGATTTGAACGGTCGGTGATTTTTGTATCAAAATCTCTCATCTTTCACAGCAAAACGGGAGAAATTCACAAAATTTCTCCCGTTTTGTTATGTTTGGGAAGTAATTGGGAAGTGCTTTTTGCCCGATTTCAGCCCAAAACAGGGGTTTTTGTACGTTATTTACAGTTGATAGTCTATTTTGTTAATTTCTTGCAAGATATACTCTTGTGAATATGTTGTATAGCCTCTGTCGACTCGCGAAGTCTTAACATCTGCGTCAAACTCGTGTCCTACCCATTTCATAACAAGCTCGGGATTGCACCCGCATTCTTTTGCTCTTGTAATAAAACTGTAACGCAGTTCGTGGATATGTCTTTCAGGGAATATTCTTTTAAGCGCATCTCGAATGGTATAGCGGTTAGTTGCTTTTGCCTGCTCCAAATCAATTAACGGCAAAACTTTTTTCAGCATAGGTGATATAGGAATTTGCCTTATAACTTTCGCATAGCCTTTTCTTGTCTTTTCTGACTCGCAATAAATAAACGTGTTATCGTAAGTCAGCGTTTCCAACTCGCCCACGCGCATACCCGTATAGAGTAGAGTAAGAATGGCGGAGTTTCCTGCATAATGCGGATTTTCCTTGCAAAAATCGATAATGATTTTCTCTTCGGCTTTGGTAAACGCCTTGCCTTTCTTAACTTCGTAATGCGAAAGTACGATTTTGCTCATAGGCGTCTTAATGCCGTAGTCCTCGACGATTACGTCAAACATCGCAGATAAAAGTAATTTAAGTTTTTGGGCTGTACGGTTCTTGCCGTTGTCAGTCAGTTCAAACAGAAAGTCCTGAATGTCCTTTCGCGTTATTTCGTTGACATGATAATGACCGAACTTCGGCAGAATATTTTTCGTAAGCAAGTTGACGTAGCTTTTGTAAGTGGTTTCTTTAACTGTTTGCTTCTTGACTCTCAGCCAATCGTGTATGAAGTCAGAGAGTAGGGGAAAGTCTGCGTTTTGCTTTGCTCTTTCAGCGGCAAGCAGTTTTGCTAAGAATTTTTGTCTCATTATATCGAAGCTCTTGGACGCAACTTCGATATTGTAACCGTCCCTGCGGAACCGTGCCTGATACAAGCCGTTCACATAGCGGTAGGTTACGATTTTGTCGTTAATAGTAAATAATTTCTTTAAGTAGTCCGACATAGAATTTATCTCCTGTTTTTTAAATTTGATAAATCCGTTTGTGCCGTTCTCCTTAAAATCAGCTTTTGTTTCCCTTTTAGTTAGTTGTTTCAACCTGTCCAGAGTTATGCTTTCCGAAGCCGCTTTCAATATAATTTGCGTAACCTCGTCCCGCTCGTTTTCGGACGGTATGTACTTAATAGCATTTAATACTTTTTGTAATTCAAAGTCTGTCAAGTATCCTTATTCGGACAGGCGGTTTTTTATTTTACCGCGCCCTTATAGTTAAGAATACTATGTTCTCTTTTCAAAACTGTTTTCCTCCTTGTTTTTAGATAATTGTTCTTTCAATGCTGTCCAGCCCGCGTAAATGAGCTGGACTTTTGGTATGTGGTTGACTTTAAGGAACTTGTTCAGTTCCTTAAAGTCTTCGCGTTTCATAGAAGTTCCCCAAACCGCGTGGGCGGCTTTGCGTTCTTCTTTGTGTTTGTCTTCATAGCGTTTATCTATTTGCGACTTGGGTTGTTTCATACGACTTCCTCCGTATAAATTAATTCGCTTAAAATTTCTTCTTCGATTGCGTGTTGCAGCGCGGTCAGCCTGCGGTAATCTTCCATAAACTCGCCCGTCCGCTTGTACAGCGGAGAGTGGGAGAGTTTTGCGTAGAGGACATTGTACATATCCTCGGCTTGCTTGTCCACGCCATGAAGATGTTCGGGAAGATTTTCAATCGTCCAATCTAACCCTTTGTCTTCAAGATACTTACGTTTGAGCGTTCCATACTTGCCGTAAACGTGCTTTTGCGGTTTAACAAGCTGATGATACCTTTTGATTTCGTACACGGTTAAACCTTCGCTTGTCTCGGCTTTTGCCAATAATTCTTTGTCTGTCATCTTCTGCAAACACCTCCGATATAAAATGTTAATACGATTATAACGATCCGATTCAAAAAGTCAAGACCTTGCGGCAAAAATTTTTAATAGCGGTAGGGTAAGTCATCGAAATCAGGAATAAAGTCGTATTTATCATCTTCGTATCTTCCGAAACGCTTTCTTTGTTCAAGACAAGTGCTTCTGAAAGGCGAAGTGCTTTTGCCGCGCACAGCACCGTACTTTTTGGAAACTTTCTTGTAGAAGTCTTCCTGCAAGTCAGAAAACGAAGTTATTCCGCCACGCTGTTTCCAGAATTCTGTTCGGCACAGAAGCGGACTGTCAAAGTTTTCTTTCTCACGATAAAGCGGTTTGCCATTTTCGTCGGTCAGCTGTAAAAGTGTACCATAATCGTTTTTCTCTTTACTCATAACTTTTGCCTTCCATTTTGGTGTTATGGGTAAATAGTAGACAAATAGGTTTCGCCTGTTGGGTTCTGTTATAATCACAGCACAGATAATGTTCTCATGAGTACCGAGATAACCTATCATGTTCACGGCAAAGGCGTAGCACTTTTTAAAGTAACCATCGATTTCATACTCGTTTGGAAAACCGTTCCAGAATTCTTTATTTCCGCCGAACTGCAAACATTCCAAAACAACGTTGCGTCTTCGTTTATTGAACTGTGCGTTCAATTTAGACATAGCATTATTCCAAGCCTGCTCCGTTGAACAATAAATAGTCTTGATATATTCAACTCCAAATTTCTGTTCACAACTTGAAAGGTAGTCGTCCACGGTATGCAACTCGCTCATATAGTGCGCCAATACAGAAATCGTTGCGTGCTTGTCTCGCAGAAGTTTCCACGGCGCAATTTCGTCCGGCAACAAATCTACGTCTTTCCTACTCCAAATATAGTTATTCATTTTTTCACCTCCTTAATTTATTTCCTTTTATGTGGTTGGATTCACAAAGAGAAGCAAAAGTCGGCTCTCTGTTCGAAAGCCGACTTTTATAGTTTCTTGTGCAGAAAAATCCTTCTCCTACTTATAAGCCACGGGAACGCCGAAAATATTACTGATTTCGGAAAAATTTTTTAAAACATTTTATTTGGGTAGGTTTTTACCCGTATAAACCTTGTAAAACTGCCGTAACCGTTTGTTTCGCCATTTCGCTATATACGGGTAAAACCGTTGCGTTAAAAATTCCTCCACGTTCACGTTCAACCGCTTTGAAATATTTTCAACAGACGCAAATATGCTTGTATAGAACTTGTCTGAATCTTGCAACAATGTTCTTTGTCTACGCTTCATCTCTCTACAAAGCCTTATATAGACTGCCCCGACAATAGGAGGCTGATCTCCGAAGTAATCTTTGTAATGCTTTCTGTCTTCCTCGCTCGCACTTTTCAGATACTCAGAAATTTCCTCGTCCATTTTATCGTTATCAAAAAAGTAATAAGTCAAGATATAGCGGCACAATTCACCAAAACTGTAAAACCAGTGCGTGAACGGCATCAAATCACACAAGAGCTTGCGGAGAACAAATTCCAACTCCACGTCGAGGAAGTACGGCATCTCCCAATGTTTCATAAATCTGTTCCAGCAATGCCATACAATCTCCGCCCGTGTCCCCGTTTTAAAAATATAATCGTCCACCGAGCGGTCCGCCTTTTTGAGCGCGGAAGATATATACCCTTGAGTAACTCCAAGTTCTTCGGCAGCCTCTTTCTGTGTGTTGCCGTCTGACATAACTTCGAATATCTTTCTGTCCTGATGCGGAAGATTTCCTAAAAGAATATCTCTGTCTATCTCCTCGTTCACAAGAACGTTGAAAGGAATATCTTTATTAATTCGGCGTTGCTGTTGCTTGGGCGTAAGCTCGTCTTCGTCCTTATTTGAAATCCGATATGTATGGCGTTGATACTTATGGGTATTGTTGTATTCCAGCCTGTCCAACTCGAATAGAGCTTCCCATTCCTTCTCGTTTACTTCTATAACGATATAAGCCTTCGGTCCGAACCAAACGTCCGGATTGTCTTCCGCATCGCAAGGGTAATAATAGAGAAACTTTCCTTCCGTTTTCGCAGGTTTCTTTTTCTTATTAAAATGATACGCTAACTTATCCATGAGTTAATTATAACATATTAAACTTGACAGATATAGGCATAAATTAAAAATTTTTTATAGGAATTTAAATGTTTTTTGCATAGCAAAATTTTGGCAAAAGTGGGACAAAAAGTATCGCCTAAGCAGGATAAGGAAAATGCCACAAAGTGGTATTTTCGACCCATTCGCTTCGCTCACTGAAACACGCGGGAAACCCGCGTTTATGTATCACTATGGTGATATAAACTTTAAGCAACACATTGACTATCGAAGTTTTTTATGTTAAAATAAATTCTATGAAGGCAAATACATTTTCTGAAACAAACTTAAAGCGTATAAGATTGATTTATGGCTGTTCACAAAGAGAGCTGGCGGAAATGTCGGGAGTGAGCCTACGTTCAATTCAAATGTATGAGCAGAGAAATAAGGATATAAATAAAGCTCAGGCTGAATCTCTTTACTGTTTGGCAAAAGCTCTAGGCTGCACAATGGAAGATTTGTTGGAAGATTAACGTTGGCGAATGCGTTAGAAAGTATAATAAAAAATTATTAAATAAGCAGGTTAAATAATATGGCAAAAAAAGTACAGAAACAAGAAAAACCAATGGAGACGGCTTTATGGGAAGCTGCAAATAAACTGCGTGGTAACGTGGAACCTGCAGAGTATAAGCACGTTGTTTTAAGTTTAATATTCCTCAAATATGCAAGCGATAAGTTTGAGGAACGCCGTCAAGAGCTTATAGATGAGGGGAAGGGCGCCTATGTGGATATGGTTGATTTCTACACAATGAAAAGCGTCTTTTATATCCCTGACACTTCACGCTGGTCATATATTATGGAACAATCAAAGCAGAGTGATATTGCTTTGAAGATAGATACTGCGCTTTATAATATAGAAAAAAGTAATGAATCTTTAAAGGGAGCTTTACCTGATAACTACTATTCCCGTTTAGGGCTTGACGTATCAAAACTTTCATCATTGCTTGATGAGCTGAATAAAATTGAACTTACAAAAGACAAAGAGCAAGATGTTATGGGCAGAGTATATGAATACTTTCTTTCTAACTTTGCGTTGCAAGAGGGCAAAGGAAAGGGTGAATTCTATACGCCGAAATGTATCGTTAATTTAATTGCCGAAATGATAGAACCGTTTAAGGGCACAATTTACGACCCTTGCTGTGGTTCGGGCGGTATGTTCGTTCAATCTATGAAATTCGTCCAAAGCCATCACGGTAACACTCGCGAAATTGCTGTTTACGGTCAGGAAGCAACAAGCACAACAATGAAACTTGCCAAAATGAACCTTGCAATCCGTGGTATCAATAGTGATTTAGGGGCTAAGGCAGTCAGCACCTTTACGAACGACCAACACAAAGATAAAAAGTTCGATTTTATTATGGCAAATCCGCCGTTCAACCAAAAGTCTTGGCGCGAGGAAAACGAACTTGTTGATGACCATCGTTGGGATGGCTATTCAGTACCGCCTACAAGTAATGCAAATTACGGTTGGATTTTACATATGGTTTCGCACTTGTCACAAAATGGTGTTGCTGGCTTTCTTCTTGCCAATGGTGCTTTATCGGGCGATGGTACGGAACTTGCTATCAGGACACAACTTATAAAAAACGATTTAGTTGAGGCTATCGTTATTTTGCCGAGAAACCTTTTCTATACAACCGATATCAGCGTTACCTTGTGGATAATAAATAAAAACAAAAAAGCAAGAACAGTTACGCAAAATGGAATTCTGAAAAAGTACAGGGATAGAACCGGTGAAATTCTGTTTATGGACTTGCGCCAAATGGGTTCGCCTTTTGAAAAGAAGTATATAGAGTTAACGGAAGATGACCGTAGAAAAGTTGCAGAGACTTTTCACTATTGGCAGACAAATGAATGGACAGAAGATAATAACGTTGCTGAATATTGTTATTCTGCAAAACGAGAAGAAGTTGAAGCAAAAGGATATTCGCTTGTTCCCAGTAAATACATTAAATTTATAAATAGAGATGAGAATATTGACTACGATACTAAAATGAAGAAACTGCAAGCCGAGCTTACCGATTTGTTAAAGCAAGAGGAAGAATCCAAGAAAGATTTATTGCAGGTATTCAAGGAGCTTGGCTATGAAATCAAGTTATAAAAAGCTCGCTCCGTACATAAGACAAGTGGATGCACGGAACAAGAATTTGGAAGTTACTCGTCTGTTAGGTGTAAGCATAGAGAAAAGATTTATAAAATCTATTGCTAATACTATCGGAACGGATATGTCTTCTTATAAAATTGTTCGCAAAGGTCAATTTGCTTATGGCCCTGTTACATCGCGCAATGGAGATAAGGTGTCAATTGCTTTATTAGAAGAAGAGGAATGTATTATTTCAAGTTCTTACCTTGTTTTTGAAATAACTGATACAAATGCTTTATTGCCTGAATATTTGAATTTGTGGTTTAAGCGCCCAGAATTTGATAGATATGCCCGTTTTCATTCGCACGGTAGCGCAAGAGAAATATTTGATTGGGAAGAAATGTGTAATGTTGCACTTCCAATTCCAACAATAGAAGAACAACAAAAAATAGTTGACGCCTACAATGCTATTGAACGTAGAATTTCAATAAAAAGGCAGATAAATGATAATTTAGAGTCGCAAGCTATTACTATTTTTAAGCATAGCTATGAACAATGTGATGAAAGCGAATTAGTTTGCGGAACTATATCTAATTTGGGCGTGTTTGTTAGAGGTAAAAATCTAACGTCTGCTGAAATGAGAGAAGGAACCATTCCTGTTATATCTGCGGGTATTGAACCGTCTGGATTTCATAATGTATACAATGTAAATTCGCCTTCAATTACTATTAGTGGCTCAGGAGTAAACGCAGGATATGTTTCTTATCACGCAGAAAACATTTGGGCATCCGATTGTTCGTACAATAATTCCGCAAAATATATCCGATGCTTATATCTTTTGTTGCGTATAAACCAATCCAATATATTCGATATGCAGAAAGGCACAGCTCAACCCCACGTCTATCCAAAAGAAATTAATCCTTTTGAAATAAAGTTCCCAAATTCTACCGCTTTGGAAAAGGTTGAAAGTCAGCTCAAACCAATTTTCGATGACATTACGAGCAATTTGGTTGAAATAAAGGCATTACAAGAAACTCTTAAGGTATATTTAACAGCTATTTCAAGCCGCTAAATTATCATTTATATTCCTAAACCTTATTAAATGGAAGAAAAGATGAAAGAAATAGACTTCATTAACGCAAAAATGAATAGAAAGGATGCGCCTATTCCGCAGTTTTTGTATAAATACAGACCATTTGATGAGTTTACTTTTGATATGCTTGAAAAGGGGTATGTGTATCTTTGCCCTGCCGAAAGGTTGGACGACCCAAGCGAGTGTAAAGTCGATTTTACCGTTCAAGATTTTTATGACTTAAAGACGAATCGGTTGACTCTTAAAGGCGTGGATATGATATTGAATATTATCAAGCCATACACTACTGAGGATAATTTCCAAAAAGTAAGAAGCATTGTGGCTCGCACGCTTATGCCGCAAGGAACGGTTAGAAGACATTTTTTATTAGATGCATCTTTTGAGATACAAGAGCTTGTGCCTGATACAGATATTACTCCTGTTATAAATTGGCTTGGTAATATACCCGACAAATTGAATGATCCGAACATAAGATATAAGTTTATAGAACTGTTTTCTCTTGCTCACGATGCGCGTCGGGATATGGGTATTTGTTCTTTAACCGAGATTAAAAATTTCGATAGATTGTGGGATGAATATGCTGACGGGGCAAAAGGGTATTGTGTTGAATACGATATGCAAGGATACGAAAATTTACCGTTGCTTTTTCCTGTAGTATATCAAGACAATCGGGAAACAAATATCGTAAATAATATTTTAGGCTCGTTTATCGGGACAATGATATTCGGTATGAGTAATGGACAGATAGCGGCGGACAAGTCGCAATTTATGCGGTTGTTCTTAACGAAAGACTTAGTGTGGTCGTATCAAAAAGAATGGCGTTTGCTCGGCGATGCTACTTTTCAGTTGCCTGCGCCAATAGTTAACGCTATTTACTTAGGAAAGAATATGCTTGAAAAGGACAAGCGGCAGATGATTGAATATTGTAAAGCACGCAATATTATTGTTGTATGAAAGAAATAGGTTATGAATTTTTTTGACGATGAAAATAAAATAATTGAATGGCTACAAAGTGTTGAATGTTCTTCGGGGTGTTTCCCTGTTTTAAATGAGGAAATTGTTTCTGTATTCGAATCTATACATAATGAAGAACAATTGAAACTATGGAAAAACAGTTCTGGTAAATCTGATCCGCCACCTGATTTTTATTGTGACGAATTAAAATTGATGATGGACGTAATGCGTGTTGATGACCACGCTTATAAGAATAAAAAGGGTAAAATAGTTAATCCAACAAATGCGAAAGAAAGCGCAATGCAAAATGAATTACGGCAAAGCGGTATTTTGGATAGATTCCCTAATGTGAAGGATATAATTTGCAATGCGATGACTGATTTGCCTACTGGGCAGGATCACAATTATAAATTTTATAACAACAATTTTATTCGTACCGTAGAAGAGCATAAACGAAAGATAGAATTGTATAAACAGAACCATCCAGGTTTCAAATCGATATTTTTTATATTAGATGAATCTTCTGCGTACTTTGAGGCAGAGCAAAGGCGTGATGAAATAATTTTTGAAGCACCTATTAAGGGATATCCTCATTTATGGTTATTAGATCAAGCATTTACAAATGTATTTATGGGGTCTGATATAGATTACGTTATTTGGTTTGCACCATATAAGCAAGAGCACTTATTTTGCGATATTATGTTGCCAGAAGTTGTTGTATACAATACGAAAGAACATTTAGAAAGTCGTAACTATAAAATTGACAATATGGTTAGTTGTGAAAAATAGTATTAACAAAGGGGAATGTTAATGAAAGAAGCTCAATTAGAACTTGCCGTAATGGAATTATTCCAAGAGGAAGGGTATGAGTACGTACACGGAGAATCTATAATGCGTGAAGTCACGGAAGTTTTACTTCGTGACGATTTGCGTATGTATTTAAAAAATAAATATCAAGCTGACGGCATAACAGAGGGTGAAATAGATTCTATTATTTTTTCTTTGGTAAGCAGTTCTCACGACCCGCTTTATGAGGCAAATAAAGCTTTATACACAAAAATTGTAGATGGATTTATTTTTCGTAGAGAGGACAAGTCTAAGAAAGACTTATTTATTCGCTTGATTGATTTTACAGACGTCGATAATAATATTTTTAAAGTTGTAAATCAATTTGAAATAAGAGGAACGCAGGAAACAAGGATACCAGACGGGATTGTTTTTATCAATGGACTTCCGCTTGTTGTTATAGAGTTCAAAAGTGCAGTTAAAGAAAATACAACTATATATAACGCTTTTGAACAAGTTACAATTCGTTATACTCGCGATATTCCCGACTTGTTTAAGTATAATGCTTTTGTTGTTATAAGTGACGGAGTGAACAACAAATACGGTTCACTGTTTGCAGGATACGATTATTTTTATTCGTGGAATAAGGTCGGTGACGAGGAAACACTTGCTGAGGGGATAAACTCTCTTTATTCGATGGTAAAAGGTATGTTCCGCAAGGACAGGCTTTTAAAAATCATTAAGGATTTCGTTTTCTTCCCCGACAGCAGTAAAGATGATTTAAAAGTTGTATGTCGCTATCCGCAGTTCTTTGCTGCCACAAAATTGTTTGAAAATATAAAAGAGCATCAACGTCCGACTGGTGATGGTAAAGGCGGTACTTATTTCGGCGCGACCGGATGCGGGAAATCATATACTATGCTTTTCTTGACAAGAATGTTGATGAGAAGTGAATATTTCAAAAGCCCGACGATTCTTTTAATTACAGACAGAACAGACCTTGATAATCAGCTTTCCAAAACTTTCTGCAACGCCAAAGAGTTTATTGGCGATGCGGAAGTTGTCAGTATAGAATCGCGAGAAGATTTGGGGAGGAAGCTTCGCGCAAAGCCGAGCGGTGGCGTATATTTGACAACTATTCAGAAATTTACAGAGGATTTAGAATTGCTTTCCGAAAGAAGCAACATTATCTGTATTTCCGACGAGGCGCACCGTTCTCAAGTAAATTTAGAACAAAAAGTTAAAGTGACAGCGGATGGAGTAGAAAAACATTACGGTTTTGCGAAGTATCTGCATGATTCATTGCCTAATGCAACCTATGTCGGCTTTACCGGAACGCCAATCGATGCGACAATTGACGTCTTTGGTCGAGTTGTTGATAAGTACACAATGACAGAGTCCGTGAAAGACGGTATAACTGTTAATCTTGTTTATGAAGGCAGAGCGGCAAAAGTTACGCTCGATAAAGATAAATTAGAAGAGATAGAGGCGTACTATCAAAAGTGCGCGGACGAGGGCGCAAACGAGTATCAAATCGAAGAAAGTAAAAAGGCAATAGCTCACCTTGACGTAATTCTTGGCGACTCTGATAGATTAAAAGCGATTGCCGAAGATTTTGTTACACATTATGAAAAAAGGGTAAGCGAAGGGGCAACCGTGTGCGGGAAGGCTATGGTTGTAGTAAGCAACCGAAAGATTGCCTTTGAATTATATAAGTATATAAGGGATATTCGACCCGAGTGGTTTGAAATTCGGGCAAATACAGAAGAGATTCTTCCTGAAAAAGAAAAGAAAGAAATTTTGCCGATAGCAAAAGTCAATCTTGTAATGACAAGAGCCAAAGATGACGAAAAGGAACTTTGGGATTTGCTTGGAACTGATGAATACAAGAAAGAGCTTGATAGGCAGTTCAAAAAGCCGAAGTCCAACTTTAAAATTGCTATCGTAGTTGATATGTGGCTTACGGGTTTCGATGTTCCTGAACTTGATACGATGTATTTGGATAAGCCGGTACAACAACATACGCTTATTCAAACTATTTCCCGTGTCAATCGCGTATGTAAAGGAAAGGATAAAGGGCTGATTGTTGACTATATTGGCATCAAATATAGCATGAACAAGGCATTAAAACAATACACGGATTATAAAGAAAATGACCTTGAAGAAATAGGAAAATCAGTTATTATAGTGAGGGATATGTTGGAGGTGCTTGATACTATGTTCAAGCAGTTCAATCGTAAACCTTACTTTGAAGGAACGCCAAGAGAGCAACTTGATTGCCTTAACCACGCAGTAGAATACGTACAAACAACACAGGAAATGGAAGAACGCTTTATGTCTGTGGTAAAGCGTTTGAAAGATGCGTATAACCTGTGCAGTGGTGGGGACGAATTGTCTGATGCTGAGAGAGATTTAATACATTTCTATTTGGCGGTTAGAGCAGTTTTATACAAACTCACTAAACCAAATACTCCTGATGCAGAGCAGATGAATATGCGTGTTTCAAGAATGATTGAGGAGGCTATTCAAGCGGAGGGTGTTACAGAAATCTTTTCTGTTACTAAAGATACGCCTCGCTTGCAGGAAGATATCTTCAGCGATGAGTACATAGAAAGAATTAACCGTATTCCAATGATAAACACAAAAATAAAACTGCTACAAAAGTTATTGCAACAGGCCATTGAGAGTTATCGTAGGGTTAATAAAATGAAGGGCGTGGATTTTTCAAAAAGGATGAACGCCATTGTAGATATGTATAATGCAAGACGCAAAGATAAAGCGTTTGCTAACGAAGTTCTTGACGATGTCGCCGAGCAGTTGACGCAACTGCTTGAAGAACTTGGTAAGGACAAGACGTCGTTCGAAGCGTTTAAAATTAGTTTTGAAGAAAAAGCTTTCTTTGACATCTTGGAGGCACTTGCAAAAAAATATGGCTTCTATGATGATTATATTGCCAAACATGGCGAGGAACATTTAATTAATCTTGCTAAAGAGATTAAAGTAATTGTAGATGATAAAGCGAAATATGCGGCTTGGTCGGCGCGTGCAGACATTAAGGCAGAGCTGAAAGTGGATATAATACTTAAACTTGCTGATTACAAATATCCGCCGGTTACGCAAGATGAAGTTTATAAAGAGGTTTTGGAACAAGCGGAGAATTTTAGGAAGTACAACGAATAATTATAGGGAAAATATTTAATGAGAATTACGTTAGAAAAAATAATAAAACAAAATGCCAGTGGACTCTTTTTATTGGATTCGCCAACAGGTTTTGGTAAGACAACAACAGTTGTTGACTTGATTCGCAGATTTTTGCAAGGCGATGAGATATTTGCAAAAGCAAAAAGGATATTTTTTGTAACTAATTTAATTACCAATCTTCCTTATTTTGATTTAACGGAGCAACTTACTGAAGAAGAAAAAGAGTTGTGCTTTCAAGCAAAAGCAACTAACGAATTTGTAATTGAAAAATTTCTCTCTGCGAATATAACAAATGTAGAGGTAAAAAACAGCAAAGAATATAAAAATTTAAAAGATGAGATAGAGGCGTACGATTCATTAAAGACTCTTATAGAAATTCAAGGCAACAATAACGAAAGATTAAGAAATAGTTTAAAGATAGCAGAACAAAAAATTTCAACAGATACAGAGCCCGCATTTCGTCGCTATATTAAAGCTAAATTCTTTTTCAATAAATCTATCATCGATAGAAACAAATTTATTAAAGACAATGGTTGGTTAACTTACTTATATCCCATAATCAATATAGAAAAGTACAAAGTAATATTTTTAACGACAAAAAAATTTATTTCGCCTATAGATACCTTTCGGCGTATGCCATTCTATTTGTATAATGATGAATTGGTTAAAGATTCTTTAGTGTTTATAGATGAATTTGATGCAACGAAGGCAACCGTTTTGGATCAGATAGTCGAAGACGGATTAAAGAATGAAATTGATATTCTTGCCCTATTTTTGGATTTACATTTTGCTTTGAAGCATTTGCAAATTCCTCAAAAATTATTAAATACTTCAGAATACCATAAAAAGAAGCAGAAAGAGTCGGGTTGGCATACAACAGACTGGCATTTTACTTGTTGGAAAGAAAAATTTGAACAATTATATGAGCGACACAATTTACAATATTTAATTAAGAGTTTTGACTTTCAATACGATAGAGCGTTTTTATTTGATGATGGTAAATATTTTAATGTTTTCAAGGATAGTTCAAAAGAAAAAATTTGTGTAAACTTAAATAAAAAAGAAAATGTTTTAGCTATACGTGGGATGAATTATTCGGAAAGCGAAAAACAGGTAAGATATTTAATACAAGATTTAGAATTCTGTATTGATGGCTTTACGAGAGCACTTTTCTATGTTTATAACAATTACTGGTATAGTAAAAATGAAAAGAAGAGACCGTGGGAGACAAAATATACTCAGGAAGAAGCAATTTATACTGTTTTAGACGTTCTGAATTTAAGTAATGAGCAAAAAGATTATTTGTTTAATAAAATTCAAAAATATGATTTCAGTTTTGAAAAGCCTGTCACAGATGAAAAAATAAGACGTGGATTTAATTATACCGAAATTGAAGACAGCGAATACCATGACGCAAAGTCTGTTGTACATAATTTTAATTTTCCGACTACGCCAGAAGACATTATCATAAGACTAGCAGAGTCGGCTTTAACCATTGGAATATCTGCAACAGCAAGGGTTAACACATGTATTGGCAATTATGATTTAAAATATCTGGAGGATAAACTTGGCTCTAGGTTTCTTCCATTGGAATCTGAGGACGAAAGTAGGATATGTTCGGACTTTGAATCATTGATAAACCGTTTAAACGGGAAATATAGTATTCATTCAAATATCATTGATGACTACAAGTGTTTTTCCGATAGAGAAAAGTGCATTGAAATTATTAATGAGTTGTTTTGTGAAGAGTATAGAGAAAAATATATAGAATTATTAACTTCTCCAAAAGTAGACACGTATTATTTTTTATTGGAGCTTAAATTAGCCAAGATTTATAAAAATATTTGCGAAAAGGATATTAAATCATTTATTGCTTTTGTGAATGGATTTCCAACAATTGATGGGAAATTTAATCGCACGAGGCTAAATTCATTATTTGACGATATTTGCAATCAGAATCAATATAACCCTATAGTTGTTGAGATAATTAGAGCTAAAGATTTTGATTTAAAATTTAATAAAATCAAAGATGAGCTGGCTTGTGGAAGGCAAGTTTTTATTATTACAACATATCAGACAATCGGCTCCGGAAAAAATATTCAGTATCCAATATCAGACAATGATAAAGATAGAGTTATTTTGGATAAAACAGATACTAAGGGTACGAAGGATTTTGAAGGTGTGTATATTGCAACACCAACAAATCTTGTTCAACGCTTGTCACTGAATAGTGAGGACAAGTATACCGACCTTGCAAAGTTTCTTTTTCATCAAGAGTATTTATATAAAAATAAATTGCTATCTTATCCGCATATGAAATCAAACATAATAAATGGTTTTAAACAGACCTTTTTTACTGAAAACGGGGTGTTTTATTTTCGTAATGGAGACATTTTTCCTAATAGTCTTAGGTTGGCTATACAGGCGATAGGTCGTATTTGTCGTTGCAGAAATAAAAATAAAAATATTTATATATATGCGGATTGTGAATTGATTGAGAGGATTTTATATATATGTACTGGAAATGCACCTAAATTATTAAATAATGAATTTCGAGCATTATTAGATTTAAAAATTCAAGATTTAGTAATTCCCGAAAAGGTAAAACAGTATTCTACTCAAAGCAAAAAAGCTTTTACTACGATAAGAAATGCTGCATATACTGTTCGTAATTCATCTAAGGCTGTTTATGAGTGGCAACAGTTGCGAGAGTTTGTTTTGAAAAATCCCACGACAAACAATCCGGGGCGCTATGAGACCTTTTATTTTAAATTTGATGACGAGTATTCGGGGTATACCTATCAGCAAGATTCAAATTATAATATTACCAGTCTAAAAATGGATACAAGGGCTTTTGGTAAGCAGGTTTCTGATGTCGAAAGCGATTTGCCAATTTTAGTGCATTTCGATGTTGTAAAAAATTTATTTAAACGAAACAAGTATGCTGTAAAATTCAATAAAGCTAAGTATATTATGTCCCCATCGTTATTTCAGCAGGTGTATTTAGGCGCATTAGGCGAAGTTGTTGGAAAAGAAATAATAGATACACAATCTGATTTGGAGCTTAACGATATATCCGATGTTTCTTTATATGAATTATTTGACTATCAGGCAGGAAATTTCTATTTTGACTTTAAACACTGGGATATGTTCATTAAAGATAATGATGAATACGTGAGAAAGGTGGAAAGAAAATTAAATAGAGTCAAGGGCGAGAAGGCAATCGTAATAAATTTGATAAAAAGAAATAATGCACTGTCTAAAATCAATATAGGTGAAACCGTTATACAAATACCGTACCTGCTTGATCCGGAAACGGGTGAAATTAATGGCGCTGCAATTGATTTTATAAATGAAAATTGTATTTAGAGGGCAAGTCCGTAAATTTTAAGAGTGGTTAAGCTACGAGTTTACTTTCAAAATGAGGGTTATGGCTAAAAGGGAGCTCGCACATCTAAACTTATGATTTGGTGCGTACTGTCAAAATCATAAGCGCATATCATATTAAAAAATTTTAAGTTAATTTTATATTAAGGGAATTTATAAAAATGTTATAATGAGTTTAAGGAAGTAACGCAAGATGAATTCGCATTATGTACCGAGGTTGATTTTAAATAAATTTTCGGATAAATTGAGCCTTTATAATATTAAAACCGGTGAGCTTAAAGAAAATATCAGGACAGATAAGGCATACGCTCAAGAAGATTTTTATGATGATGAGACCGAGAAAAAGTTAAATTTAAGGATAGAATCTCAATTTGGTTCACTGCTTGCTAATAAATTATTAAAAGCAAAAGATAAAATTGAATTGAGCAGGGATGAGCTTTATTTAATTAAAAAGTTTCTTTTGATTTCCGTTATACGCAGTGTCGGGAATGAGAAGTTTATGCAAGTTGAAAAGAAATTCTATGATAATCTAGCTATACATTGGGAGATGCAAGGTAAATTAAAAGGACTTTCTGAAAGCGAAATAAAAGAGAGTACGCCTCCGAAGCCTTTTGAGGAACGTCAAATTGAAGGGGAAACGGATTATCAATATTGGATGCGTACACTAAACGTTATTTTAGACACAAACGGAACACAGGAAGAAATACTCAAGCATCCAAATAAAACTTATCCGGCATACAGATGGTCGGGGGTAATAATGGCAGGATATCTTGCGTTCTGGGATTCAGAATTTAAACATGATGAATTTGTTATTACCGATATTGGTATGACTTCTGAAAATGAAAAGGGTTGGAACGGAATTACTGTCCATAATCAAAAAAAGTTAAAATTTTTAATAGATTTATTGGCAAAAGAAAAAAACAAGCATACGCAAATGCAGATTGCAAAATATATGCACAGCACAACATCGTTCCATGAGAATTTTCAGATGTTTCCTATATCTGCAAAGCGTATGATAGCTTTAATTGCTCCTTTTTATAAGTTCAGGCAAGTGTTTAAAGAAATTTATGAAATGCCCGAATTGAATACGCTAACCTGCCTGACTAATGAAAATTTGTATGCGCCAAATCGTAATTATTGTGTGTTACCACAGGACGGATTAAATGCGAATTATCACCTTGATGACAAGTATATATACGATATAAAAAAATTGACACGCGATGAAACGAGATATTGTAATTCACTGTTTATGGATAGGATTAATACCTATTTAGGCTTTTCATCATTGACGAAAGCGGTAGGCAGCATAATTAAGTATAAAAAGCTGAATGATCCGCCTTATGTGCCCCGGAACGACTATACAAATTTATACAAGATAATTCAAGAACGATACAAAGGAAGTCTCAATGTTTGAGTATTTACAGCAAATTGACAACAGAATATATGACAGGTATCTGACGCTTGAAAAGAATATTAAAGCGGCAAGTAATTCTTTTTACGACTCTTTTCTTGATTTGCAAGAAAACTTTTTAAAGTATGTAACCGATGAAAATGGAATATCGATTTCTCCTCATGAATCGTGCGGAGCGTTGTTAAAGCGCGCGGAAGTGCGGGAATTGTTTTTGAACAAGTATGGGTTAGACTCTTATACATACGAAAAAATGGGAGACTACGCCAAAAAGGCAAATGAACATAAGCACAGAAAGGAGAAGGCAATTGAAGCTGATACCATAGTCAGCTATATGCATATTTTCTATGACGTAAGCGTTTGCTTTGCATTATTTAAAGGGATTTCTGTAACACAATTTGATGGGAAATATTTCAAATCATTATTCGGCAGTATGGAAAAAGTTGATGAGAAGTTAGGTGTTCTAGCTGAAGGACAACAAGAAATTTTAACTACTTTACAAAAACTTCAAAATAAATCGAATAATATAGCAGAACGAATTAAAGAGCAAGAAAAAAGGGACAATCAAGACTTAATTCAATTTGTTAAAAGTGCAAAGCGCATTTATATATATAATGGAGATAAAAGTTCGCTAGATAGATTAAATAAGAAAAGAAGAAATAACTATATTGAGCGAATAATTATTTTGTTGATTTTAATTGCACTATCACTTTCGGTTATAGCATTACCTTACGGATGGATTCCTATAATACCTACGACAATAGTTTGTATTCCAAATCTGTATTATTAGTTTTTGCATTTAAAACCGTCACATTATGGATATGATTATGACTCTTTTAATAGCAATAAGTGGATGCGTTGCGATTATGACGATAATGGTATCATTTGCGGGAATGATGATAAGTTAATTTGGAATTTGTGCCCCATTTTTGTAAAGTATTTAGCTTTTATAGTATGTGTTTTATTGGTGTTTGTGAGCATATTCAATGGCGTATTAATTTATTTGATAGCGGTACCATTATCTTATATTTTAGGTATGATAAATCTTTTTGTGTTTCGAAGAATTTATATTGGCTATACGTTACATTTTACCGATGGTGATAGGAAGATGCCGTATTCTCAAATCAAAAATTTTATGACTGAAAACGGATTAAAATAAAAAGACATCTCCTCTATATAGAGAAGATGTCCAAAACGTCTATACCAAAGAATTCTGCAATTTGCATTATCGTACTCAGTTTATCGATACCGTGATTTATCCATCTGCCGATAGTCCTCACGTCCGCGCCGAATTCGAACGCGAATTCTTCTTGGGTGCCATATTTAGATTCTTTAATAAGACGTTTTAAATTTGCCCCGGCAACTAAGCCAAGGTCATGATATTTATGTTCCATAATATCACCTCCTTTGCTTAGCCAAAGGCAGTGCTCCGGAAGTCCATTAGGAACAAATAAATTATATCATATACCGTATTTAAAATCAATAATAAAAGGAGCTAAACACATTGTTTAGCTCCTTAATTGTTTACGGTTCAATTTCAAAACAATCAAGCGTTTCATTAGTCGCTTCGTGTAATAGCTGGAAAGATTTCCTTCGTACAGACTCATTTTTCTGCCTTTCATTAATTATCTTATCGTAATATCTTTCCCTTAAATCGTTCCACATTTCTTGTCCCGATATTAGTCCGTAGTGGTATCCAAAATCTTCCATATCTGATAAGAAATTCCAGCAATAATTATTTTCGCTACGCCTGATAATTTCAGGTGTATCATATTTTTTTCGTTCGCGCATTATTGCAACATCGTATGAAAATTCTATTGAAGATTTTTTTGTTGAACTCTTTTTCTTTATGGTAATTGCCGAAGTGGAATCTTCGCAGTTTTCATAATCATCGGGCATGTATTTGTCAAATAGTTTTATTAGTAAAAGCTTAATCTCTTTTGCGGACATATTATTTTTATTCTTTTGCAAAAATATCTGATAGTCGCAGTCAAATCCTTTGTTGTGGTGGCGAACTACAAGGTTACGCTTTGCGCTTCCAACGAGTAGAGGGGAAGAGAAGGTAAGCCCTTGCTTTTTACATTCTTTATGTACTTCATTAAAAACATTATGAAACTGCGTTCTATAAGGTCTAACTTCATTTTTTGATACATATTCTGCCATCATTTATCTCCAAGTAAAATCTATCTAAATATTTTTTATGTGTACCGTTGAGCATCGCTATGCTAGACAAAAATCCTTTTTGATATTCTTCGGGTAAAGCATATCTAAGTGCGTTTATTTGTCGTTCTACAACTGGAAAATTCTCATAAGCTTCTTTTAAGTCATGCGCATGCCCGAATAGAATTACGCTATGGTGCATTGTTGAATTCCGTAAATCTTTTATCGATTTTACGCCGTGAATATTTGTCAGACCCAACTTATTGCATATATCCATAAGAGCACTGAAATCAGGTTCAAGCAGGTGATATAAGTCAGAGTTGATTTTATCGTTTTTTGGAACCAACTCGTCTTCCAAGCGTTTTAAACAATGACCACTAAATTTTTTAGTACCTTCTTTAACGTCATAATTTTCTAGTATAAGAGCTCTCAGATATTCTTCGCAGGTGGCAAGATAAATATACAAAGTGTCGCGTAAGTTTTTGTCATAACGAATAAAGGAGCTGAGCTCATAATAGGTAACCTCGCTTCCGCCGTTTGCTTGCAAAAGTATGTCATAAATTTGCTTATGTAAGAATGTACCTTTAAGCTTAACATATTTGTTGAACAAATTTTTTTCTTCGTCTTTAAAAGTGAGTTTATCAAACATAGTAATACCTAATTAAATAATAAACTGTATATAGCTTAATAAAACAATTTAGACAGGACAAAACTTGTCCTGTTCTTTTTTTATAATCGTTAATAAACTTAAAGCACAAACACAGAGGAGAAAAGTAATGAGATATTTTGAAGTAACTGCAAAATGCGGACATGTCGGCAAAGGTTATTATATCCCTATCTGCTTTGCTATTGTTGCAAAGGACGGCAAACACGCCGCATTAATTACAAGAGAGAAAGCGCGGGTGAAACACGACCACAAGGACGCAATATTATCGGTAAAAGAACTTACATTTGAAGAGTTTATGATATTGCGTTCGCAAAACGATGCCGACCCGTATCTGCATTGTAAAAACATTCAGCAGCAGCGCGGCATAGAAAATTTATCGGACAGGCTTATTCCTGAAAAGAGAAAAGAACAGAAAAGGACGCGTAACACGGATTACAAAATCAAGAAAAATAAAATCATAGAGCGAAGCGCAAATAAAGCTGTTGGAGAGTGGTGCTGATGGAAAGTTTGTTGTTATATATAAATTCTATTAAGTTTAACAGGAGTTTAGTCGACGGCCCAGGGGTCAGAACGGTTGTGTTTTTTCAGGGTTGCGATATTCGTTGCAAAGGCTGTCAGAATAATTCGACCTGGGATATGTTGCAGGGAACGCAGATGACCACGGAAGAACTCGCAAAAATCTTGCATCTGAAAGTTTTAAATAAAAAGATTACAATTTCCGGCGGAGAACCGCTTTTACAGAGTGAAGCGCTATTGGAATTGGTTAAAAAACTTAAAGATTTTGATATTGCAGTATATACAGGTCATAAGCTTGAAGAGGTGCCAAAGGAATTGCTTGAAAATATTAAGTACATAAAGACGGGCAGCTTCATAGAAGAAAAAAAGACTACGGTAAATCCTTACGTAGGTTCTTCAAACCAACAATTCAGGAGGTTACGCTAATGCAGAAGTGCAATGAAAACGCGGCAAACAGATACAGCTATGTGGGTGAAATTTATAACGTGGGCGAGAGGGATAGAAAGCAAAAGATTTTATCCGAACTGCCCGAAGAGTGGAGCGCCTTGCATGCAAACGGATATATTCACATTCACGACCTTGACGCATATGGGCTGACTTATAACTGTCTTACATTCGAAATTTTAAAAGACTTTCCCTATGGCGACTATGAAAACTTATCGGATGCGGAAAAGATAGTTGGTTACTTTGAGTACCTGAAAGAGCTTTTCACCGATATAGGTAATGAACAGTCGGGGGGAATGGCACTTGCAAATTTCGATAACGAAACTGCTGAAATTTTTGCAAAACTCGGTGTTAAATTAAATAGTCAAACTAAGCAGTTAGTTTCGGCATGTATGAGAAATTTAATTTTTTGGTGTAACAACACTCATACAAGAATGGGACAGACGAGTTACTATGTAACTTTAAATATCGGTCTTGCCGAAAACGAATTTGCAAGATTTGTTGCCGACAGTTTAATAAACGAATTTGAAAAGTGCGGGGATACGGTTTTCAAGCCTAATATAGTTTTTAAGGTCGTCGGAGGAGTTAACCGCTTTGAGCAGGACAAAAATTATGATTTGTTTCAAAGGTCGTTGCTGTGTTCTGCAAGGAAGATGATTCCTACATATCTTCTTTGCGACAGTGCTCCGAATAAAGATATAGCGCCTGAAAAGATTGCTGTTATGGGATGCAGAACAAGAGTGGTTGCCGATTTGTTTGGTACAAACAGGTCAATAGGAAGGGGAAACATAGATAATATTTCAATTAATCTTCCGCGTCTTGCTCTTGAAACGGAGAACGAAAACCCGAATTTATCAACCGAAGATAAATATAAAAAGCTTATAGGGAAGTGGGACAGGGTTGCAAACGTTACAAAGGATATATTGCTTGACAGATATTACAAAGTCTGTGAAAGAACGATAGAAGACTTCCCGATAAACGCAAGACACCGTCTTTGGACGGAAGACTTTAATGATATAAAATCGGTATTCAGACACGGAACACTCTCGCTCGGGTTTATTGGACTGAGCGAAGCTATGGAGATTATATTTGGCAAAAGATTTTACGAGGATGCGGAAACTTACGTGTCGGCTCTCGGATTCGTCAAGCATATGCGCGAGTATTGTGATTTTTTACGCATTCAATATAATCTTAATTTTTCGCTTCTGGCAACAAGCGGAGAATTGATTTCAGGTCGATTTGTTGAGATTGATAAAAACATTTTTAATAAAAAATCAAGCATTTTCAATAAAGGCTTTTATACCAATTCATTTCATATTAACGTTGATAGCGGTATGTCTGCGTTTCGTAAAATACAGTTAGAAGGGAGTTTTCACGAATTCTGTAACGGAGGCAGTATAACTTACGTTGAGCTGGGTGAAGCGCCTTTATCTAACGACGAGGGCTTGCGTGAATATATTGAATGTGCCGTAAGTTCTGGAGTACACTATCTTGGGTTCAATTTCCCCAAAGACGTTTGCAAAGATTGCGCAGCTACGGGAGTATTTGATGAATGTCCCGTATGCAAAGGCAAAAACATATTAAGGATAAGGCGCGTAAGCGGCTATCTCGAAGTGCTTGACGGTTTTACTATCGGCAAGAAAAACGAAGAAAAGACAAGGAGGAAAAACTGAATTGAATCATATTTCTATTGAGGGAATGGACGGAGTAGGTAAGACGACAACTTGCCGTCTGCTTGCTGAAAAGTTGGGCTATGAATTTGTTGATAAGAATTTACGCTTTTTATTTGACGAGAACGGCGATTATAGGAACTATTTGCTTATAAGGGACAAAGTAAACGCCAACAGTGACAGGCTGTTCACGTCCTGGTTTTACGGGCTGGGGAATATCTATCTTCATACACAGTATGAAAATAAGAATATTATTACGGACAGATATTTCCTTTCAAATTATGCATGGAGCGGGACAAAAGAAAACACAGAAGTTTATGATTTGCTCGTAAAAAAGCTGGGTTTCCCAACACTTACCGTAATTCTATATGCCGATGAAGAGGCAATATTTTCAAGGCTCAAACACCGTGATGAGTTGGATAGCGATATCGATAAAGTCAAGAAGGCGAAAGAAAAATACGAAAAAATGATTTATTTCTGCGAGAAGTACAAGATGCCTTATATGGTGATAGACACTAGTAACTTATCGCCGGAACAGACTGTTGAAATTATATTAAAAAGAATTGAGGGAAGAGTTTGATAAGTCTTGATATGAAATATACGGCGCTTTACTGGGCGCTGGGTTACGTTGAGGAAGAGCTTGATGTTTATTGCAAAAGCTATAAAGGCTATCGAATCAGCATTGATGCGGAAGCGCAGACGGTTGACTATGGCAAGGATATAAGTGTTTTAAGCGAAGAGCTCTTATACCTTAAACGTCACCAGGATTTTGTCGTGCTGGAATGTGTTGACAGACTGTTGTCAAAAGGCTATACTCCACATGATATCCGCTTGGTTGGCGGAAGCGGAAATCCCGATATAATCGTTGATAACGTCAACATATATTGCGTTCAATGGGGAAAGGACTATGAAATTGCAGAACAAAGTTTTGACCCCGAAAAGGGCAAGATATGCGTTCTTTATACGTCGAGACTTGTAAGCGGATTATTGGAATATAAAAATCGCATTTTTCTGAATGGCAAGGTTTACAATTACGGGATATTCGAAGACGGCGTTTTGCCGTTTGAAATAAAACCGCTTAATATGAAAGCTACGGGAATCGAAAAGTCATTGGATATTTCGGATTTTGAAATATATGAAGACGAGCTTGTAAATTATAAGGGTAAAAGCAAGAGTGTACGTGTTCCCGAAGGAATTAAAACGATAGGTGCAGGGGCATTCTGGAACAATACTTATGTAGAAGAAGTTGTTTTGCCCGACAGCCTGGAAATATTAGGCGGAGATTGTTTTTACTATTGCACGGCATTGAAGAAAACCGTCATTCCACATAAAGTGAATATTATGGGAAATAATCCGTTTGCAGGTTGCCCGAATTTGTTGCTTGATAACCGCAGTCCGAATTATGTTCTCGAAGACGGAGTCCTGTATAACAAAGATAAAACGCAGATTATTTACTATGCGATTTCTAAACGGGAAAAAGTTTTTAAAGTGCCAGACTGTGTAATATGTCTTGGTAAACACTGTTTTTATGCTTGTGATAATCTTGAGAAAATAGTTATTCCCAAAAGTGTAATTAAATTTGAAAACAATCCTTTTTCAGGCTGTACCAAGCTTTCGGTAGAAAACAGCAGTCCTTACTATTATTTTGATAACGGCGTTATATACAACAAGTTTAAAACAACAATTATCGGTTGTCTTAACGGCAGTAAAATTGACAGGCTTGTTGTTCCCGAGACGGTAACACTTATAAGCAGGAATGCATTCTGGAATTGCAGAGGCGTAAAAAACATAGTTATAACAAAAAACGTCAACCACATAGGATATAATCCGTTTGCCGGTTGTCGGGATTTGTTGCTTGAAAGTAAATCTTCGTTGTTTACCGCAAAGGACGGAATAATTTATAATAATGATTTAACTCAGATTCTTTGCGTTACAAGTAAATCTGCCGGTAAAAAATTTTGTGCGCCGGACAGTGCGGTTTACATAGGACGGAGTGCGTTCAGCGGTTGTGAAGATTTGCGGCAAATTCAATTAAACAACGTGACGTATATAGACAAGAGTGCATTCACGAATTGCAGAGCGTTGGAAGAGATTTATATACCTGACGGCGTGGTTTATATAGGTGAGTGGGCTTTCGCGTATTGCATTAATTTGAAGAAAGTCAGCGTCAGTCGAAAGACTGTAATAGACAAAAATGCGTTTAACGGTTGTCCCGTAAAAATTGAGTGGAGAAACTGATATGAAACATATCTTAATTGAAAGTGACAATCTTATAGCTTTGAAACAATTATTTGCGGAATATGTCGGGGCTATTGACGTAATTCCAATAGATCCGCCGTATAATACGCATATTGATTATATAGGCTATAAAGATGGGGATTACTCTGACGGTTGGATTGAATTTATGCGTCCAAGACTTGAAATAACATATAAACTACTCAGTAAAAACGGGGTAATGTTTATACATATTGACGAGAGTGAGCTTGTCAATTTGCTTGGATTATGCGGTGATATTTTCGGGAGCTCAAATTTAATGACAATGATTTGGAAAAAGACTAATAACAGATTCGATAAAAACAGAAAAGAAAAACCGCTTGAATGCGGAATAAGAAGAACGCATGAATATATCGTTGTATGTTTCAAAGATAAAAAGAATACAACACTAAAACCTATACTTCAACCCGTGTGGAACGGCACGAACTATGTTGAGGTTTTAAAGCCATTGGAAACAGTAGTAGACGATATGGGGACTACGGCTTCCGCCAAAGATGAGCTTTCCGAAATTTTGGGCAAAAGAGAAATATTTTCTACACCGAAGCCTGTAAAGATGATAAAAGAATTTATTCGTGCTGCAAGTGATAAAAATTCAATCGTGCTTGATTTCTTTGCCGGAAGCGGTACTACGGGGCACGCAGTTATGGAGTTGAATTGTGAAGACGGAGGTTCGCGCAAGTTCATTCTCATAACCAACGATGAGAGCAATATCTGTCAAAAGGTTACATTGCCTCGACTTGAAAAGGTTATAAAAATGCAAAAATATAATGCTGAGATAGATTTTAGAAAACTATAAAGCGAGACAGTAATGAAGAGATTTAAAGAGATAAATTTGGAAGCAGGTATGCCGACAAGTGACGATGCGCTTAAATTATTAAAGTCAAGTATTGCAAATGCCAAGAGCGGGAACGTTGGGTGTCTGTATATTATCCACGGTTATGGCAGTAGCGGAAAGGGTGGAGTCATAAGAGAAAAGGTCAGACAGTGGTTGCACGCCCAGGCGAGGAACGGTACGGTTAAAGCTGTGATAAACGGAGAAGATTTTGACATTTTTAATGCCAAAGCACGAGAGCTAAAAAGTACTTATAAAGAATTAGAGCAACTTTCGAAAGTCTGCAATCACGGTGTTACCGTAGTCGAATTATAATTAACTTACTATTAAATGCAAAATGAGCCGTAGTCTGCGGCTCATTTTTTGTGATATTAAAGTTTTATCCTTGACAAAATGGCAATAATGATTTATACTGAATTTGAATTCAGTGAAAATAAATTCAGTAAAGAGGTTTTAGATGTTTATTGGAAGACAAGAAGAATTGAAGGCAATACAAGCTGTTCTTGATAAAAAGAGTGGAAGTGTGCTTGTGTATGGGAAGAGGAAAGTAGGCAAGACAACTCTCATTTTAGAGGCGCTTAAAAGCAGTAAAGACACTACTGTTTATTATGAGTGCCTTAAATCTTCAATGCAAGATAATATCAACGGATTTGTTTCTGTACTTGTCAAGACAAAAGTATTGCCCGTACAAATAGGTTTTTCATCTTTTCAGGAAGTATTTCAATATCTGAATATGTTGGATAAAACATTAAATATCATTATTGACGAGTATCCCTATTTAAAGCAGTTCAATAAAGGGGAAACGGTTGATTCGATTTTCCAGACAATCATTGATAATAACATAACGAACATAAGGTTATTTATTTCCGGTTCACACGTAGGTATGATGAAAGATTTGCTGGAAGAGAAGAATGCTTTGTATGGTAGATTTTCGCTGAATATAAAGTTGAAAGAACTTAATTACAGAGAAACAGCGGTATTTTACAGCGATAAAACCGTTTATGATAAAATTGCATTTTATTCTGTATTTGGGGGTTCACCCTTTGTCAATGAGCAACTTGACAGTAAGTCTGATTTAAAACAGAACATCTTGAAAACCGTGTTAAATCCGTTAAACGCGGTCTATGCCTATGCGGAAAATCTTCTTGTTTCAGACTTGTCCGGAAGTGTTAATGCGGAGCGCATTTTAAACGTTATAGCAAATGGCAAGAAGAAGTATGGCGAAATTGAAAGCAAGTTAGGGTTGACAAATAACGGGCTTTTGAGTAAACAGCTAAAAACTTTACTTGATATGGATATGGTTTCAAAAGTTTATCCCATAAATAAGGAAGATGACAACAAAAAAGTTTCCTATGAGATGACGGATAACCTTTTGCGGTTTTGGTATACTTATGTCTATAAAAATAAAAGTGCGTTACAGATGTTAGGTGCAGAGGCATTCTATGATAACTACATTGAACCGTCTATCACGACTTTTATCTCACATAGGTTTGAAGAGATAGCAAGGACGTTCTTCTCTTTACAGGTCAAAGAGGGGAAGAGAAAAGGTATATTCCGTATCGGAACGTACTATTACGATGACAGCGCAACAAAGACAAATGGTGAGTTTGACGTTGTGTTGCAGAGAAAAGCTGACTACGATATTTATGAAGTCAAATATTATTCTAAACCACTTTCTTTAAAAGAGATGCAAGCAGAAGAAGAACAAATCAGAAATATAAAAGGACTTGCTGTTGGGAATATTGGATTTATTTCGGCAAACGGATTTGAGGAAGTTCCTTATGAATATGACTGTATTTGTGGAGATGAGTTATATTAATTAAGGATTTAAAAAATTGGATTATAGACTTATTTTTTGAAGCTCCGCATATCGCAATTAAAAACATTTAATCAGATAATTTAATTTGGGAATAAATATGATCCAGACACAAAAAAGAGATTTTGACAAAAAAATTAAAGAAATAAACAAAAGTCAGTTTAAATTAATGGCCGGCTTTGTTTCTCAAGCAAATAATAGGGCAGGTAAAGAAATAAAATTTGAATGGGAAGACAAATCTTTATTTGATTGCGTTGATTTCAAATTTAATGAAGTCGAAATATATCTGCGTGATGGCGATAAGCGAGAAGATGATACACATAGATTAATTCAGCCTATAAACAACCTAATAAAGAAATTTAATAGTAGACTCATAGATTATTATGAGTTTATTATTAAATTTAAGCAAATTGAGTCAAACTTAATTGAAGCAGAAAAGAGTGAACGGTATTCAATTCGCTATGAAAATTTCGAGTTGCAATACGCAGATTTTAAATCTGTAACTATTAAAGGCGTTGGAGGTATGGGCAAAAGTCATTTCTTGTGGGAATGTCAAAACGAAATACAGAGCAAAAATCTTTATGCTTCTTTGTTTATATACGGCAAATACTTTAATGATGTTGCCTCAATTCCGTGGGCTGATATTTTAGAATATGCGAAAGCAAAAGAATTTCTATTGGTAATAGACGGTATTAATGAAATTGTAGATGCCGATAAAAGGAACTATCTTTATTCTCAAATAAGTTCTCTGCTTGGTTGTAAGTATATAAGAATTTTTGTGTCTTATAGAACTTATTCTTTGCAGAGTTTAATTGGTGGGCAGAATGAGGAATCGTTTATTGATAGCCTTTTGGGAAATACTATCAATTTTGCTGGTGTAGATTTTGATTCTTCAATAACGGAAATAGTTACAAATTTCAAAGTTGATATTTCATATTTTTATAACATTCTTTACAGTAATAACCCTATGCAGCTTAGGATGTTGATTGAGAGTGAAATTCTAAATAACAGCAGATTATATGAAGAAGAGTTAAGTTGCAAATCGGTTGTCAGTATTACATTTATATATGAGAGATTTATTAAATCAGCTTGCAAACACTTATGGAAAGAACACGAACAAATATATTGGGAAGCCATCAAAGATTTATGTAAAGTGCTTTATAAATCTAATCGAAGTTACTTTTTGAAGGAGGATATTTGCTTCGCGGGAATTGATTCTAATAAATTTATTGCTGATTTAAAGAACGGCGGATATATTGATACATACGATTATGAAAGATATTACTTCTCTTGGGAACAACTATCCAATTATCTCATAGCGCGTTCATTTAACGATGAAATAAATGGTAAAACCGATGACGATATAATTGCGTTGTATTCTAAAAAGGCTTTGGAATTTCCAAGAATTTCACAATTTTTGATATCTGTTCTTGTTGATAGATATTATAAAAAATTTGATAAATTTATAAGTTTTATTACAAAAGCAAATCCGGATATCAACGAAGAAACTCTATTAAATATTGTTATTAAAAATATAAGTGATAGACAAAAGTTGCAGGATTGTCTTTCGGTAAAGAATGCATTAAAAGTTTTTTCCATGTTTGGTGGAATACCAAAACGAGTTTTTAATTGCGAGACCTATTTCTTTAAAGACTTTTTCGACAGAAATACTATTATCATTAAAGATGAGTTGTTTTATGGCTTAACTAAGGCGGAAGTGTTTCGCAAGCTTAAAAATAATTTACATAATTTAAATGGTAAATACTTTAATAAAGAAAATGCAAATGAGTTCTTACAATATGCCATTCTTTGTTTAATGATTCCAGACAACGATATAGTTGAATATGCAGAAAAAACTATTTATGATCTAATCGAACTGTATGATGATGATTTTTCAAATATTATTTTTTATGCTTTAAATAAGGGAAAATCGCCATTGATAAAAAGGTCAATTTATAATGTGGTGTGCCATTTGTCCACAGCTAAAAAGCTAGGGTACTTAAAAATATTTCATGAAATAGAGCGTGATTACAATTTTATTAATGCCAAAATTATAGACAATTACTGTCATCATTTAAAACTTTCACCATTTAAATATGTTCATTTTAGAAAGAGGAACTTATTTTTATCTTATAATTCCACGATACAAAAAATCAAAAGCGAATTCAATGAATACAAAAGTTTAGGTGGTATTATCGCAACCATAAGGACGCATAAGCTTTTTTATGCGTTAAATATGGAATATTATCATAATCTTAAGTTAAACTTTGAACTGATAGATTTACCCAAAAAAGAGATAATAAATTTTAATAGGCAAGCTAATTCAATAGTAGCGAAATATAATAAATGCAAATGCGCTATAGAAATATGGGATAATATGTTCAATGCGGTTATTGATGGTTTGAAAACTAAAACGCCTATCAATATTTCATTAATTAATCAAGAAGATTTGTTTTATGGCTTTGTTGCACATTTATATACGCTATTTAACTTCTATGGAATTACAGATGAAGATTTAAAATGGTTTAAAGATAATAGCTATAGACAACATAAACTCTATCCAGACAATGTAACCTTTATAATTAATGTTTGCGTGGAAGAGTATATAGGAAGTTTAATGTGTAATTACTTTCAATCTGACAGCAAAGTTTCATATTGGGATAATCAAATATATTTAGGTTATTCACCTATGAAATTTGAAGAGGAACAAATTAAATTATGCACACCATTAAACACTTATAATGAAGTTATTGATAAGTTAGATTTAATAGCAATAGAAAGATTGAATAAAATCTATACGAGCAAAAAGAATACAAAATGGGCAGACAGCAAACGATTATCATTCAAAAGCATTAAAAGCATTTTAGTACCCTATAGTGTGGATGGCGTAGAGTGGGTAATGCTTGGTTGCTATATTACTAATCACAACTATTATAATGGTAAAGGACGAAAAAAGAATTATTCAGAAGAATGCATAATAGTTAGTTGTGCGACGAATTACAGTAAGAATCGAACATGTTCACTTGATAGGGATATGACCATCGAAATTCAAGATTACGACGACTCGGTTTTAGATTATGCTGATGTATATTCAGATTTTTGTAAACTTATTAAACCTATAAAAACTGACCGTAGTTTGTTTGAAGAAAACAATTTGAGCTTCCCCCCAAGTTCCATAATTTCAAGATTGGGATTAAAATTTGATTCAAAAAGAGCTGCTTGGGTAAATAATTTAAATGAAGCTGTAATACTATGTAATAATAATTTATATAGATGGTATAATGAAAATATCGGTAGAACGATTTATATAAAAAAAGAATATTTTGAGGGGATCAAGGATATTTTACAGCTATATTACTATATTTTTACTGAGAAATTGAGTTGTGAAACAGGGTATTATAGTAATGAATCCGATATGCATATAATTATAAAGGATGGTCGAATAAGAAAAGTTTGTAAAAATAATGGACAAAAAGGAATGGGAGAGCCCAAAACATATAAAAAATGTGTTAAATGCTCAATATATAAAGCAAATGAAGAACACGAGATAGCTATTGAAAAAGCATGGCATCATTTTGATGAATATTTTGATTAAAAAACGCCGTGGTAAGGAAATTATCACGGCGTTTTTGTGAAAAAAGTTGGGAAGTTTTGGGAAGTTGCTGATTTTAGGGAATTTGTAACAAACGGATAAGGTATGAAAAATAAGTAAATTATTGATTTTGGGGCGTTTTTAGCAAGTTTTTGGCTGAAAATGCCCTTATTTTTGTGGTTCTGAATAATAGTTATTTTTTGACGCATATGCCTTAAAATTCCCTCAATATAGATACCGTGCCGCTTCAAGTCCGGCAACATTACTCTCAAGGTGTGTGTAAAGCTTTGTCGCCATATAGGCGTCCGAGCTTTGCCCCCGACCCGACGGAATTGATTTTACGCCGTATTTTACATTATAGGTTACGTTGCATTGTATCATAATAATGTAAACAATTCACAAAAAAAGTTATATTTAGTAATGGACGATATGGCATTCTAATGTTATTATACTTATGGCTTAAACGACAAGCCTGATTAAATTTCAGCCCCCATGGGGGCTTTGTGTTGTAGAATACAACACAAAAAAACGCTATCAGTAAAAGTTTGCGGGCGTTACAAATATTAAGTTTAAGCGCGCAAACAAATAAGGGGTAACCTAAATCAACGCGCCGATATTATTTTTTCGGCTTTTAAATATTTAAATTTGTAATTTGATGGGGAGGAAAAATGAAAAAACATTTTATCGGCAAATTTTTTTGTTTGATAATGGCTGTTGCCGTGGTGTTCGGCATTGCCGGTTGTAATACCGGTAAGCCAAACAATACGCAAGGCACGACCTATACGGTTACGTTTGACGTTCAGGGCCACGGAGCTGCGCCTAAGACGCAGGCGGTAACGCGGTCGCGGCGAAGGCTCCTGCCGAAGACGGCTGGACCTTTGAAGGCTGGTACAAGGAAGCGGGCTGTTCGAACAAGTATGATTTTTCAGCCGAAACGGTAACAAGCAACATTACGCTTTATGCAAAGTGGACGGAATACAGCGGTATTACTTTACCTACCGATGCATCGCCTACGATATATCTTGCGGGCGATTCTACGGTGCAGACCTATGCGGACGGACAGTACATAGCGGGATGGGGACAGTATCTGGATATGTTCCTTGACGAAAGCGTAAACGTATTAAATTGCGCAAGGGGCGGCAGAAGCTCGCGCTCGTTCATTAACGAGGACAGACTTTTCACCAATACGGACGGTTCAAAGTATTCGTTCAGCGAAAACGGCGGCAAGTCAATTGAGGAGTGCATACAGGAAGGCGACTATCTGTTCGTGCAGTTCGGGCATAACGACGACGCAACAAAGGGTTATCAGACTATGCCCGACAGAATGGTTCCGCTAGGCACGCCGGACGCATACGGCATTTAGCCTACGGCTGCACCCTCGGAAAAAAAGCCTACCACATACTTGCCGGAAGAATATTTAAGTCAGGCAAGCTCGTCCGAGCAGTCGTCGCAGTTAAGCGAAATCAAAAAATACGGCAACGATTATTATGCCTTTGGCGACGGCACGTTCAATTGTATTTGAAACAGTATATAGATTTGGCTAGGGCAAAGGGCGCTATCCTTGTGCTGATGACCCCCGTAGCAAGGCGTTCGTTCAACTCCGACGGTACGCTTAAAAGCGGCCCCGGTCTGCACGGCGAGGATTTTGCTTACGCAAAGGCCGTCCGCCAGCTTGCGGAAGAAGAAAATTGCCTGCTTATTGATAACTTCGATTATACGAAGAAAACTCTTGAAGCAATCACCCCCGAATTTGCGGATTTTCTGCTTGCGCTTGTTCCCAACGCGCTTACGGGCGTATGGCCGAGCGGCTATGACAACGCTTATAACAATCCCGACGAGGGCTTTACCGGTATGGAAAATACCCACTACAACAAGTACGGCGCATATTTAACGGCGGCATACGTTGCAGACAGTATTATTAAGTCTAATGAAAGCGGAACTATTAAAGGAAAGGGCGAAGCGCAGGAATATTATAACTTCGGCAGTAAGGTGCTTACAACTCCTGACGGATTTATCGACCCTTCCAACCGTATAAGCATTTCAAAGGTAGCCGAATTAGAGGGAATGCTTGATAGGGTCAAGCCCACAAACCCCGAAAGAACGTACAAACAGCCTTCCGAGGCGATAGCGGCAATAGCGGCGTTGGCGGCTAAGGGCGACAAATCAACCATAACCGCAGAAAATTACGAGATATGGAAAGGCTACTGTGCGGAAGCAAGGGCGGTTTACGAAAGCCTTAATTTCGATTTGAGAAGCGAAGTTACCAATCTTAACGTGCTCGAAGAATACGAAGCGGCGGTAAAAGCGGCAAGACCCAAGCCCCAAAGCACGGTTGTACTTAATGCAAGCAGCTTTATCGACGTTGATACGCCTATTACTGTTGAAGGACATACTTTCAGCTTCCATTCGGCGCTTGTTGCGCAGAATTCTGCGGGCGCGGCGTTCACCTATAACGACGTCAAGTATCCCGCGGCAACCGGCGCAAAATGGACTGACGAAAGCAAGACGGAAAAGACGGCTACGGGTATAGATGCAACGCATACAAATTTATACGGCGCCAAAATGAACGCATATTACATTGCAAATGCGGTAAAATCGTCCGGACTTGCGTTGGCGGCAAATATAAAAACCAATATCGCACAACCTGTCTTTGCCGATAATGCAACGGCGATAATAAATGCAAATTACGAAATACCCGAAAAAGAACCGTTTAACCCCGATAAGGACGCTTCTAAGCTATGGACGAATATAAACGGCATAACCACCGATACGGCAAATGCGCAGACGCAGTATAAATGGTACGGAACAGCCTTCGGAAAAAATGCCTCGCCCTCCAATTATCTTATAACTCAAAGCACAGAGGGCGGACTTACCTTCACGGTTAAAGAAACCACAAGCAAGGGTAAAATCGAAAGCTCTAACGACAGTATAGCGGCGGTATTTATTCAGGTGCCCTTCAAAACCGCTTTTTCCGTATCTGCAACGGCAAAGGTCGTTTCCTACGGCGGTAATCAGGCGGGCTTCGGCTTAATGGTGCGTGACGATATTTACATCGATTCGACGGAGGTCGTAAGCAGTAATTATGTTACGGCGGGCTGCTACGGAACGTCGACAAAGGCCGTTATGGGATATGCAAGGAACGGAGGTTACGTTCGGTAATATTTCCTTTACGTCCAACGAATGGGTAAGCGCTTAAAAAATTCATAAGCTGCAAAACAGCCTGCGCAGAAAATAATTTCTGCGCAGGCTGTTCATTTATTTTAACGCCCTTTTTAAAATACGCGGCGGGCAAGCATTTCGGTTGAGTTGACATACCCGTTGCGGCGTGGTATTATATAGCCAATTATAAGGACAGTTCGTTTGCGCCATCCTGTCGTTAAACAAAACCAGGGCATCTGAATGGG